>Ga0247611_10006477_pt1 | contig 15018 bp, 1 predicted proteins | sample 177DNAGHGhighgp2_FD_192422 | JGI IMG/M metagenome (GOLD analysis project Ga0247611, IMG submission 192422) | Sheep rumen microbial communities from Palmerston North, Manawatu-Wanganui, New Zealand - 1770 DNA GHGhigh gp2 | ecosystem: Host-associated > Mammals > Digestive system > Stomach > Rumen ...
TAATAATTTAAATAATTATTTTATGGAATGGGGATTGGGGATTGGGGATTGGGGATTGGGGATTGGGGATTGGGGATTGGGCCCAATCCCCATCCCCATTCCCCAATCCCCAATCCCCAATCCCCAATCCCCAATCCCCATTTAATATTTATTTATTGTGATTTTTACAATTAGTTAAGAAAATATTTATAAATATTAAAATTAAAAATATATTATAAATGAATAATCAAGTTTTTTTTATTACTTCTAATCTAACTAAATTAGACAAAAAACTTGAGTATTCTTCCAACAAAAAGCTAAAAAATATTTTAACTAAAAATATGAAAATTAGAAATGAAACTTTTACAGTTAAAGCTTTTTCCTTTGAAATTGTTCAAAAAGATTTGAAAAAAGATGATTTAGATGAAAAAATAAAAAAATATAAGGCAAATATAGAACTTAAGCAAAAACATAAAATGTCTTCAACTTCTTTTCAAGGTTTAATTCTTTTTAAAGAATCTAAAAATAATTATATTTATGATTTTGAATTCAAAGATCATTTTGGCTGGACAGGCTATACACCTCCTCCTATACATATTAGATTTTCTAAATGTCAGCAATTGAAAGTTTTTAATGAAATGCTAAATCTATTAAAAGTAAAGCAAGGAGATAAATTATCTCTTGATTTAGTCATTGATTCCCAATTATATCTCAAAGGAAATAAATATGAGTTAGATTTTTTTTTAGAAATCTTAAAAAGATGTTATGCAAAAAAAGAAGTAAAAACATTATTAATGATGTTTAAACTAGAAAGAGTTATTTTACCGGAGAAAATGGATCGCAAAGAATATTCATCAATTCTCAGTTTGATTGAAAAAAAACCAGATGTAATTATTAAATATTGCAGCGAAAAAGATAACAAAGACAAATATTATAAATTATTTTACTCATTGTTATTATTTTTTAGAGCCAATTATGAAAAAGAAAATGTTCAATCTTTATTAAGTCAGGAAAATTTAAGGAAATATTTTGTAGAAATTCTTTCTGAAAACTACCAAAAGTATTCTAATATTGAAGTATCTGATGATTTAATTTCTGATATGATTAAACAACCAAATATTACTTTCGAAAAGATTAATGGGACATTAAGATTTATAAAATCTATTGAAAAGCTTTTAGTAATCATAAATTCCAATATTGACTTAATTTCTAAATATTGCATGAAAGATTCTCAAAAAATAAAAATGTTTGAAATGGCTAATCCCAAATCAACAGATAATTTAAATTCAATTATAAAAGAAATAGAAAAACTAATAAATTATCAATTAAATAAAAAACAAATATTTATTATTTTTAATAAAGAATTTTGGGAAAATTATATTCATTATAATGATAAAAAATATGTCAAAAATCTAGTTTTAATTAATAAAGCTATATTCCTATGTAAAAAAATTGATAATAATTTAAATGCTGAAAAATTTGAATTAAAAAGGAAAATTCATGAGACTGGATTAGATGCAATTAAAAAAGGTGAACTGAAAAATGAAGCTCTTATAGATTTTATAGAAAATGAAGATGTTTATTTTAGAGATAAAACTCATGAAACAAAAAAAGATAGGCCTTTAGAAGTTCTTAATGGAATTAATCTAGAAACTGTTGATGATAAATTTTATGAAAAATGGAATAGCTCATCTATTTTTAAAATTTTTTATTTTATTGATCAGGAATTTAAACAAGCCCTTGTTAATAAAGCAGTTGATATGAAAGACTTTGGTAAATTACTTAAGCTTTTTAATTATAATGATAGATATACTGATATATTTTTAAAAGATAAATTTAAAAAATTAATGCCTACATATAAAATTGATACATGTCCTAATTTTATAAAAGATGTTTCGTATTTTATTTATATAATAGATAAAAAATATCAAGGAGTAAAAGATTTTATGAAAGATATAATTGAGAAAAATATTACAGCAGTTGAAACTATAACTGATATTTATTTATATTTATCTACAAATTATAAAGATATTTCAAAAGATGTTATTGATAATATAACAAACTTCTTTACAAAAAACAAGGATAATTTAAAAGGGGAAAGTATATTATTTTTATTCCAAAAAATAAACTCTCCAAACATAATAAAATCACTGCTAGATAAAATTGATAATTTTGTAATTAAAGAAGAAGAACTTTTCAATCAAGAAGAAGAAATTGACTCATTTAAGCTATTAAAAGGAATAGAAGGAGAAAAATTAATGGAAAAAATACCCGAATTAAAAGATACAAAATATTTAACATTAACTCTCAATCTAGGAGTGAAAATATTAAATAAAATTAAAAATGGAGATATTAAATATAATAATTTTAATTCCATGTGGTTGACTTTGGCTAAAAAAAAAATATTGGAAGAAAGACTTAATATTTTGTTTTTTAATAATGAACAAGACGTAAAAAGTAGTATGAAAAAATTTGAGGAATATTTCAAGAAATTTGTTATTGTAAAAACTTTATTTAAGAAACTTGGAGAAGTTTTTAAAGAATTTTATGAAATCACACATCAAAACAATATACTAAAATTGGAAAATTTAGACAAAGAAATAAAGGCTGGAAATTTAAATATTATTGATAAGGACGAAATTAAAAATAGAGTAGATGAACTTAAAAATATTCTTCCAGATTTAGATAAAAAATATAAATTAAAAGGTTCAATTTTCTTTGTTCATTTATTCAAGAGTAAAAAAGAAAAAGATACAATATCAAAGGAAGATGACATCTTCAAAGAAACAGAAGAAGAATTTAAAAAATTAAATTCATTATTCAAAGAAAACTGGATAACTGAAGTAGATGAATCAATAATTAAAGAGTTTTACAAAGCTTTAAAAAATGCATCAGACCAAACAATACTAAAAGAATTGACATCTATAAAAAATTATTTTGGTTTAAATAAATTTGATGAACTAAAATTAAATAAATTACTAGATGAAATTGTAATTTTAAGTAAAAAAGAAGTAATCTTCCAAACTGTGAATAGTTGTATTCATTTCATTTCTGAATTAGGAGTTAAAAAAACTGAATTTTCTACATCACTTGAAAAATTAAGAGGTGATTTATCAAAAAATATTCCAGTTGAAAAAATAAAAGAATATGGAGAATCTTTAAAGCAATATGGAATAAATGTATTGAATCCAAAAGATGAAGAAAAAGAATGTATAAATATATTAAATGCTTTGTATAGCAAAAAAGGTTCACTTAAATTTATAATATCATTAACAGAAGAAGATTGTCGTACATTGCAAGAATTAGTATCAGAATCAGAAAACACTTTTCTAACTGTAGCAGAAATTCAAGATATGGTCAAATGTTCAGATTTTATTCGTCGTTTAGATGTAATAAAAGATCAAAAAGACCAAAAAGACCTAAAAACTGATCAAGAATTAATTAATTTATTAATTAAAGAAATCACAAATTCAAAAAATATCTCAGCTTATTTTATTACATATGCTAATAATTCCGGACAAATTCAAGAATTATTTTCACAAAAATTAGATAAATCACAGGCGACTTTAAAACAAATAAAAAATATTATTAAATTATCCAATTTTACTCTTTCACTTAAGAATCAAGAAGAATCATATTTAAAGTTTGATGCTAATTTTATTGTTGAAAAACAAAAAAAAGATATTAGTTTTGAAAATTTAATAGAATTAAGAGGAAGAGCTATGCTTACTAAAAAATTAGGAAATGAGCAATCAAAAGAAGAAAAGGAAACTTTTGAATATAATAAAATATTTGCAGAAAGAGTGAATGAAATAGAAAAAATAAATAACTTATTAAAAAATTTAGCTGAAAAAGGTTACACTGAAAATATTGAAATATACATTGAAATAAAAGATGCTCAAGCAAAATTTAGGACACAAAAAGATAAATTTAATGATTATGAATCATGTAGCAAATATTTAAATAACATTCTTTCAAAGACAATTCAAATTCAAATTGATTATTATAAAGATGAAACAAAGCAATTAATTAGATATATATATGGACGTCAATTTAATTTGCTCTATAGATGTTTGAAAAATTTGACAAATGAATCTTTATCTCCATTTTTAAAATTTTTTACTAACGATTGTATTGGAGCAAATGTAAATTTAGATAAATTTGAATATATTTATGAAGATTTGAATAAAGATGAATATATATGCTTATTAGAAAATATTAATAAATTTTTGGAATCATTTTTATCCAAAAATAAAATAAAATTAGAGCAAATTTATCAACAAAATATTATAAAAAAAGAATATAATTTTAAAGGTTTATATACATATTTATTAGAAGATGATAAGGCAGGGGAAGTTCAAAAAGGGGTAGAAGAGCATATATTAAATTGGTACCATTTTTTAACAGGAAATCCTCCAATGGCTCAAACTATTTTATTATGTAATGAAGAAACAAGTTCGGAAGAAATTACTGCTTTTATATATAGAGCATTTAAATGCCAGTATAATGCCGTTTTTATGATTGGAAAAATTGAATTATTGAATCCAGTTAAAAGACAAGTATTGACAGGATTAGTTAATAGTTTGTTTACTGGGCATGAGGAAGAAATGAAGTCATGTGTTGCTTTTGTATACTCAGATAAAACTTCATCTATTGTACAATATTTAGAAAGAATCAAAGGTAAAAAAAAATTAGAGCATAAAAACAAAAAAAAAGGTGAAAAGATTTTATATAAAGAAAATGTAGAAATTATATTTTCAAATAAATCTGGAGTAGGCAAATCAAAATATATTGAGCAAAATATTAAAAATAATGGTAAACAATATATTTATTTTCCTTTTGGAGGAGAATTTAATAGAAAAGATGTTATAAATAGATTAAAGCATATAAAAATTAAAAATGAGGAAAAAGCAGCTATACATTTAGATTTATATGATTCTAAACAAACTGATTTAATGAAAGACTTTTTATATAGTTTTTTAATAACAAAATTATATGGACAGAATGAAACATTATTTTATTTGTCTAAAAAAGTGGAAATAAAAATTGAAATTCCCAATGGATTTATTAATTTCTTTTTAAAATTCCCAATATTAAGTATGTTTGAGAATAAAACTGAAATGAAAATAGAGAATCTGCCTCCATTAATAATTGAAGAGCAAATAAATTCAAATATACAAATTGTTTGTAATTATTTAAAATTATTAAAAAGTGGACAAATAACAGATAAAGATTTAAATATTAAAAATGTTTCTCTTGAATACTTTTCAGAAGATGAAAGAATCCAAACTATGCTTGATGCAGTTTCATTACCACAAAAAGAATGTGAAGATTTAATAAAGGAATATATAGGAATAAAATATCCTACTTATTATCAAATAAATGCATTTATTAATGCATTATCTGGCCAATTAAAAAGATTTAGTATGATTATGCAATTAAATGCAGCCTTTTTAATTGAAAATGGAAATATGATTAATAAACCTAATTTAAAAAAAATAAGAGAAATAATGATAAATGGCTTTATAAAAAACACTCAACACTTTACACAAGGGGCATTTGAAAAATTATTAAATTCACAAATGGATACATATAATGTAGGAGTAAAACACGGAGAGTATAAAGAAGATAAACAAGAAGAAGTGGCTATTCAAGCTTTATCTAATCTCCAAGAAATCATAAATTTCGATAAAATAAAGCCTTCACTGATATTTTTTCATGAAGGAGAAGGACAAGAATTCAGTATAATATCAACATGTGACTCTAAAGAGCAAGAATACAAAGATTTACTTGAGTTAAAAAGAACCCCAGTTTTGATAGAAAATTCAGTTTATGCAAAAAAAGAAAAAATACCTGAAAATCTAAATAATTATATTGCTTTTAAACATAAAGATTTTTTAAAAGAAATAAGAGATATTTTGAATATTAAAAATCCAATTTACAAATCAGATAAAAATGAACAAAATAAGGAATATAAACCAATTGAAGAGATAGTTGGAGATTATGTTTTCACAGCCGATAACTTTATAAAAATGATATTAATATTACTCAGAATAAGAGAAAATATTCCTATTATAATGATGGGTGAAACTGGATGTGGAAAAACTTCTCTTATAAGGAAGTTATCAGAGTTAATTAATAATGGAGAAAGTAAAATGAAAATTTTGAATATTCATGCTGGAATAACTGATCAAGAGATTTATGATTTTTTACATCATAAAGAAAAAGAGGGAGATAAAAACATTATAGAAGAAGCTATAGATATTCAAAAAGAAGAAGAAGAAAAAAAAAAAAATTATGAAAAACAAGGATTTAAATATTTTGAAAAAAAATTATGGATTTTCTTGGATGAAATTAATACATGTAATTCTATGGGATTAATATGTGAAATGATGACAAAACACTCTTGTCAAGGTGAGCCCCTACCAAAAAATATTGTTTTTATTGCAGCTTGTAATCCTTATAGAATGGTTGTAAAAGATGAAGAGCCAAATGGATTAAAATTAAAAGGAGTAAAAGAAAGAAAATTAGTATATACAGTTAATCCTTTGCCTCATTCTTTATTAAATTTTGTTTTTAATTTCGGAAATTTAACTAAAAAAGATGAAGAAAGTTATATTAAAAATATGGTAGTTAGTCCAATTGAAAGCTTTTATTGGAAGGACTTAGAAAATGATAATGAAAATAAAATACAGGAAAATAATAATGAAGAAAATCAAAAAAAGAAAGGTTTAGAATTTTATTTAAAAAAAGAAATTTTTGATCAATATCAAAAATTGCTAGAAATGTCAAGCAATTCAATCATTGAAGCACAAGATTATGTAAGAGAAAAAAATGATGTTTCATCTGTCTCTCTTCGTGAAATCAGAAGATTTAGTATATTTTATAATTTTTTTGTCGAATATTTACGAAAAAAAAAAAATTTATTTTTAGAAATTGATGAAAATGAAATATTTGGGGGAGTTGATCCTTTTTATAAAAATTTGACAGATTTTGATATATATAAATATTCTATTAATCTCAGTGTATATATTTGTTATTATTTAAGATTAACAAAAAAGCAATTTAGAGATGAATTGGCTCATAAAATGAATAAGCATTTTGGATTTGAATTTAAAGAAATACCTAAAAAAGAAGAGTTATATATATCAAATAATATAGAAATGAAAGAAGGAATTGCTAAAAATAGAGCTTTATTAGAAAATTTATTTGCTTTATTTGTATGTGTTAATTCAAAAGTTCCATTATTTATAGTTGGTAAGCCAGGCTGTAGTAAATCATTGAGTGTTCAGTTATTATTTAAAGCAATGAAAGGAGAAAATTCTAAAAATTTATTATTTAAAACATTACCAAAATTGATGTTAAATTCTTATCAAGGTTCATTAGGGTCTACATCAAAAGGAGTTTTAAATATATTTAAAAAAGCAAGAGCTATCATAGAAAAAGAAGACGAAGAAAATTTATCAAAAGTAATTTCAATGATATATTTTGATGAAATGGGCCTTGCTGAACACTCTCCAAACAATCCACTTAAAGTTATTCATTCAGAATTAGAATATGACCTAAATGAAGGAAGAAAAAAAATTGCATTCGTTGGTATTTCAAATTGGCGATTAGATGCATCAAAAATGAATAGAGGTTTATATCTATCAATACCACAACCTGATTTAGAAGATTTAAAATTAACAGCTCAAATAATAGCTGAGTCATACAATAAAGATCTAGCACTAAAAAATAAAGAATTATTTGAAGCTTTAGCAGTAACTTATTATGAATATAAAATAGAATTATCAACAAAATATACAATAAAAGAAGATTTCCATGGTTCTAGAGATTTTTATCATCTTATTAAAAGTGCAATGAGAGCTTTACTTAAAAAAGCTGAAGAAGATAAGGAGATTGATATAGATCAACATGTTAAAGAAAATATTGGAGTTGATAGTTTAGAAAGAAATTTTGGTGGACTTGAATTTGATAATGGAACAAGTTCATTGGAAATTGTTAAGAATATATTTAAAAAAACATATGAAAATTGCCCAGTAGGAAAAAAATATGACGTTATTAAAAGAATAAAAGAAAATATAAATGATAAAGGAAGTAGATATTTATTATTAATATCAAAATCATCTATTTCAAATTATTTACTAAGCAATATTTTAAATGATAAAACAATAAATAAAGAATCAGTTTTTTATATAGGAAGTAGGTTTGTGAAAGATCTTCATTCAGAAGAATATACTTTAAAAATTTTGAATAGAGTACAACTGCAAATGGAACAAAATAAAGTATTATTATTAAGTGATCTTGAATCTGTGTATCCTGCATTATATGATTTATTCAATCAAAATTTCACTGTTGTAAGCGATAAAAATTATGCACGTATTGCTATAGGTAGTTCTAATAATACATTTTCATTAATTAATGATGATTTTAAATGTATAGTTTTAGTAGATCAAAATTTGATTGATAATGAAGAAGCCCCTTTCTTAAATAGATTTGAGAAGCATATAATTTCTTTTGACTATCTTTTAAAAGGGGAATTTTCAAATGCAGCTGACGATATATATAAAATAATAGAGGATTTATCTAAACAAAATATACAGGATAATAAATTATCAGTTCCATATGATTTAGATAAATTAATTGTTAATTGTGATAAAGAAGAAATTAGAGGAATTATTTATAGTGTATTAACTGAATCTAAAGAAAAAGTAAAACCTCAAGAATTACAAAATTATGTTTTTGATAAAATATCTTTAACTTTACCACAAGATATAATTCTTTTAATGAAATACTCTGGATTCCAACAAAAATATAATAATATTTCAGATAAAATAATGAATGATTATAAAAAGGGTGAGCATAAAAATTTTTATAATTTTATAAAAACTATGAAAAATCCTAAAAATGTTGTTTACAGTTTCACAAGTATAGATGAGCCTTTATTAGTAAATGTTAATAATGATTTTGAAACTGAAATGTTTGGAAAAATTAATAAAAATGAGATAAGAGATATTCAAATTTGTTCATTTAGTGCAGAAAATGAAGTAGAATCAGAATTAGAAAAACTCTTTTTAGATGAAGGAAATAGAATTAAAATTGTAGTTTTTAGATTTCATCCTGAAGAGACAATTATAATGAATTATATAAACTATTTGATTGAAAATTACTTTAAAGAAAAAAATTATGAAGATAAAGAAAGTAAAAAAGCTTTTATTTTTTCAGTTCATATGAATAGAATATTTGAAGAAGATAAAAAGGATCCAAAAAAGGAAAATTTCATTCAAAGAAATGAATTAAGTGAACCAATTTCTTATTTAAGTGATTTTTACCAGATATTTATTGATAATCTAAATGGAGAGGATTTATCCTTGATAGATATAATGAACTTAAAGGATGAAGAATTATTCAGAAATTGTCTTGATTTAGATAAGGAATTTATAATAGGCATATACGATGCATTTTCTTATTTTAAATATGATTTCATTTTTGACATTCCTGGATTAGATATCAACAATTACCCTTTAAAAATAGTGAAATACTTAGAATCTCAAAAAGATTTAAGAGAATCGATAATAAATTGTATTTTAAGACAAAAAAATAAGAAAAAAGAAATATTTTCAGAAATACTCAAAAACAAATATATTTCAAGAGATGATATTGATATTATTTCAGTTATAAAAAGATATTTATCTGAATTATTTAGAGATAATTTAACTCAATTTGTATTTAAAACTGAAAAAGATCATTTCTTATCACCGTTTATATATAATCAATTAGAAAATAATAATAATGACAACAAAGAAAAAGTTGGTGAGGTTGAGGAAGAAATGGATTTATATGGAGAAAACAAAATAAAAGAAAAAGAAAACAATGAACAACTGATTGAAGGAGAAAAAGATGAGCATAATGATATAAAAATTGAAAAAGATAAGCAATATTATATGGATAATCAAGTGGTAAAATCGTTAATAGATGAATACTTAGCAACATTAGATATAACTAAAACTCAAAAATTTAAGAAAAAAATAAAAAATAATAAAATTACATTATTAATAGGACTAAAATTACCATCAATAAAATACGTATTAGGTTGTTTCAGAACTTACATTAAAAATGAATTAAGTGAAGAATATTTAGAAATTGAAAAAGAAATGAAATATATTTCTCAAGATAATGATGAAAGAGAATATATGAAGAAAGTAAATGATTGTAAAACAAAAATTAAGGCTGTTCAAAAAAATTTAGAAACTGAAATAATTAAAAATGAATTATTTATGAAATTAATTGAGAGTGCAAATGAACATCAAGGTGATAGCCTTCAATTTTATGAATTATTAATAAATGATTACTATTTATTATTTTTATCTGATTCTTTGAATGATATAAATAAATTATATGCTAATAATAATTTATTTGATTATATAAGTCTTTTAAAAAAAATGATATATATTAGATTTAATACTGGTAATGAAGGAGAAGAAGTTGATCCTGTCAAATCCTTTGCTAGAAAAATGCTTTGGTTAGAATCTTATAATGAGTATATTTCAATTTTATTAAATATTTATCAAAAACTATCAAGTCAAGAACAATATTTATACAACAAAATTGAAAGTATTATAGACAAAAAAGAAATAGAATATGAAAAATCTAAAAGGTCTCCTCCTCATACTGAAGAAATTAATTCCCCATTTTTCTTGATTCTTGAATCTTTATTAAGAATAATTATAACTGATTATGATATTTACAAATCCTTAAGACCTGAAAAATTTTATGATTTTATTAATTCTTTAAAAGAAATAAATCAAAATGCATTAAGAATATTTGATGAATTATTTATTTATTCAAAAGAAGTGTTCTCTATTAAAGAATTTTTAGAAATAGAAGAAAAATTAAACAATGTAAATAAAAGTAATTTAGATAATATATTAAGTATTCTAAAAATATTATCTGACCAAAATATGTTTACTAATATTTTAATTAATGATGATACTAAATATGAAGATTTATGCAAAAATATTCAAGCTTTATATGATTTCTTGCATATAAATTTAGGAGAAACAGAAGATTTTCCAAAATTAATATTAAATATTTTTGTAGATGAAATTAAAAAAATAGAAAATGACAATTATCGTCAAAAATTAGTAGAAATTATCTTAAGTAATCCAGATTTAATATCTATTTCATATCCATTTATGTCAATAATTTTAAAAGGCTTAATTGATATTTCTCCAAAACTCATATCTCATAATCTTGAAAAAATACAAAGAAATAATAATTCATATTTAGAGCCTATTAGTGCTGCTGAAAATGATGCTTTAAATGAAATAATATTAAGTGGATTTGAAAATCAGTTAAATATATATTTTGAATCAATAACTCAATTATTAGATGAAGATTTAAAAGAATATTTTTCTAAATATTTTGAAAGCTATGATAATGGTAAGAATAATCCCACTCTCATTCTCTTTGATAAAAGTTTAGAAGTGTTCAAAAAATGTTTGAACTTTTTAGAAATGCTATATAATAATAAAATGGAGAAAAAGAATGAAAATATTAATAATGAACTTATATGTAAACTATATTGTATTGCATTTGTTAAAATTTATTTATTTAAAAGTGTTTATTTCAACCATTATAATAATCAAGAATTCTTGGGATTTGATGAAATTGTTAAAGCAATAGAAGGTAATGCCAAAAATAATTTCAGAAGAATGGTTAAAATATATGTATTTAAAATATTTTTCTATATTCTTAATAATAATTATTATGAATTTTCAAATTATCATTTTCCAAATCATCAAATTACATTCTTTGAAGAATTCAAGGATAAATTTGAAGAGCAAAAAGAAGCAATGCTAAACTATTATATGCTACCAAAAGATGATGAATTTAATAAATATAAAGAAGAGAGTGATAAATTTGATTCTTATAGATTTAATAATTTTGATAACCCAATAAACCAATTTAAAGAAATTATTGAAAAAGATGGAATTGATATTTTTTATACAGTTTCTAGTAATATAATTGTATCAAATTTAGCTTTAAAAAATTATACTTCAAATTCTGATGAATACTCAAAATATTCTTCATTTGTAAAAAGTTTATTTGGCCAATTAAAAATTTCTGAAAATGCAAGAAAATTATTCTTACTTTTCTCTAACGATGATGAATTTAATAAGAAAATGAAGCCAAAATTAATAAATGAAGAAGGACTAACTGAAATTGACTCAATATCTTTTGAAATATTATTATATGGATTAAGGTTTTGCCTCCAAACTAGTAATTGCGAGAATCCCAATGGACTACTATTTTCGGAATTAATTAGTAAAGAATGTGAACAAAAAATTAATCAAAATTGTATTCCTGGAAATAATATTTTAGATGATATTTATGTTAGTAATTATTATGCTATTGAGAGACATTTAAATAAATTTGCATCTAATGTTGGGGCCTATGTATGTTCTTGTGGCTTATATTATGATATAGGTCCATGTGGATTTCCAAGTGCTAATTCCACATGCTTAAATTGTGGACAACCAACTGGAAATGGTCCAAATCCACCTGGTGTAACTGGATGTCATGGATTTGCACATAGAAATGGCCATTATAGAATATTTAAGGATGAAGCCCAAAAAAAGGGTGAGTTTGGCAAATATGGTGATAATGATAAAAATATTCCTAATATGTATTTAAATGATTACAAAACTAAAATAATTGATCCTATAATTGAAAAATCTAAATTTGGTATTAGTAAAGTATCTAAAGTTGTTTTCGAAAATACTCAACAACCAGTAAGAAAACTTTCTCAAGCTGGTTATAGATTATTAAGCTTTATCTTATATTCTCATTTATTTTATTCAAATTGCTTAGATTATATTTCAAATGATAATATGAAAAAATATATTTGTGAAGGAATGACTTGTATAAAAATGCTAGTCAGTAACTGGAATTTATTGAAAGATGCTTTACAATCTAAAGGAATACAAATTATTCAAATATTTATGAATTTAATATTCAAAAAGCTTTCAGAGAAAATAAAAAATTGTAAAGAGATGAAAACAAATGATGAAAGAGAGCAATTTGAAGGAGAAATTGAGCAATTATTAGAAGAATCATATAAAGAATATGAAGAATATTCTAAAATATATTTGGAATTAAACAAAGAAGCATTAGAACTTGACCAACATAATATGAAATCATTAATGTTAGAAAATAATGATATAAAAATATATGATGAAGAAAATTATCCATTTTATAAATTTTTCTTAATGTCAACATATTCTTCTAAAGAAAATATGATTAATGAATTAAAAAAAATTATTCAATATGAACAAAAATATCCTTTATTGTCTTTATATGTAAATGATTTAGATGATAGAATGCATATAATAAAATATTTACCAGAATTTAATGAATTTGAAAATTTCATGATAGATAATTATTCATATAAAATATCAAGAGAAGAAGCTTCAAAAAAATTATTAAAAGATGAAGAAATATATAAAAATAATCCCCAAAAATTTTTAGAAAAATTAGAAAGATTTAAAGAAATATGGTCTGAATTAAAGCCATATGCAACAAAATATGGTTGCAGAGATGAAATGCCTCCCATTGATTTGGATGAAAATAAAAGTATTGCTCATTTCCTTAATGATAATGGAGAAATTGGTAAAGGAATGTATATTGCAGCTGCTTATCAGACATTTATTGAATGGCAAAATAGCTTTTTAGATAAAGTAATTGAACCTTTAAGACAAAATGGTATTTTACATCATTATGTTAAAAATATGGAAAAAACAATAGATGTCCAAAAGGCTAAAAATAATGAAGTTTTGAATTTTGATAGAGCTGATGAATCATTTATGGAAATAATTTATGAAAATAGTAAAAGAAATATTTTTAGAGAAAATAATAAAGTCAATTATATGAATTATAAACAATTTATTTATGATTTTAATTCTATAGAAAAAAGTTTAGGAGAAATAATTTTATCAGGAAAAATGAAATTTAATGGTCATGAAAATTTGAAATTTGTTACTTATAGTTTCGAAGGATTTAGAGGAAGTAAATCAAGTGTTTTATCTGATTTTTCAGCTAAATATAAGCAAAAAGCTCTAAGTAACGAAAACAAACAAATAATATATGATTCAATTAAAGATAAACTAAAAGAAGAAAATGATGAATTATCAAAAATACTATTTTCAATTCAATTACTCATTTATTACTTAACCCAAGTTAGATACAAAGAAAGTGATGAAATAAATTCAATATTAGAAGATTTACCAGAATATGTAACTTTATCACCAGAATGTATTGAGTTTTTCAAAAATCAAAAATTAAAAATAGAGGATATAACAGAAGTATATTCATATATTGAATTGTTATGCTTCCAGCCAATTATTGCTAATTTAAGAGATTATTACAAGAAAAAAATTGATGAGGAAAAAGCTAAAAATATTCTGAAATTATTTGAAGATAAAAAATTTAAAGTTATAACTAAGGTGCATTTAGCTTCTGCATGCCGTAAATTAATTTCAAGATATTTAGTTAGTACAAGAGATGATACAGATTACAGTGAAAATAATAAATTAGTTTTATATTTGGATAGGGATGAAATGTGGACTGAACTCTGGAAAGAAAAAGATAAATTGAACGAAGAAGAATTAAATAAAGAAGAAGAAGCATTCAAAGAAGATTTAGAAATTTTGAGAAAAGAAGAATTAATTTTAGGCCAAAGTTATGAATTATATAATTTACTAGGTGGAGATAAAAGTAAGGCTTTAGAAGGCATTAAAACTGAAATTGAGAAAGAAAAAGAAAAAGAAAAAGAGAAAAAAAATGATAATCCAAATAAAAATAAAAGGATTGCAGGTAAAAAATTTAAGAAAAAATATTAAATAAATTGATTTTATTTTTAAAATAAAAATTTATAACATACAATAAATTATTAATTAACAATTAAAATATTAATTCTAAATATAATCTATTTATTTAAATTATTATTTATTAATTTGAATTTTTATTAATATTGGGGAT
>Ga0247611_10006478_pt1 | contig 15017 bp, 33 predicted proteins | sample 177DNAGHGhighgp2_FD_192422 | JGI IMG/M metagenome (GOLD analysis project Ga0247611, IMG submission 192422) | Sheep rumen microbial communities from Palmerston North, Manawatu-Wanganui, New Zealand - 1770 DNA GHGhigh gp2 | ecosystem: Host-associated > Mammals > Digestive system > Stomach > Rumen...
AGTTCGGTATTAGCCCGCGACTTTGCGGTGGTGCGCTCCCACTCGGCGTTGACTTCATCACGAAGCACAGACAGGTCAACAGTGTTGTCGCCGTTCAGGTAGTTCTTCATCATCTCAAGAGTGGACTTCTTCATAGGGCATTAATTCCTTTCTCGTTTGGAGGGTGTCGTTCCCTTTGATGTATTCATTATAGCACTTTCGCGCTGTAATGTCAAGTTAAGAGTTTGTTAAAGGGCTTGGGCGCGTTACAAACTTGCTCGGTCTATGTACACAAGTTGGCAAGAATGGTATGTCTTTGAAGTAATATCTCCCTTGCCCTTCAACATCTTTATTATATCACGATTTCCCAACTTTGTCAAGTTAAGATTTCGTGTATAATTCGCGCGTTCGGTTTTACTTTTCTTTTTACTTACCGAAACCGACAAAAGCCATAAGGGACTGTATCGGTTAATTACGCCGACTTCTGTTTCTGCAAACCGTCCTTTCGTTCGCTCTGGTGAGGGTGGCGGGAATCGAACCCGCGGTACATGGATTAAAAGTCCATTGCCATACCACTTGGCTACACCCTCATAAGTTTTGGGAGTTCCTTTCCTCTCCCTCAACTGTAATTATTATAGCAGAATTAGAATGAAATGTCAAGTATTGGGATAGTTAAGATTTGGAAAATTAGAATGTACGTACAGTTTATTCAAAATGAAATTAACATAGAAAAGTGTTGACAAGGAAATGAAATTCTGCTATAATAATAACTGTCAAGAGGACAAGGAACAAGTCCTAAAAACCAGAAAGGATTACAACTTATGGCTATGACTGCTGCTGAAATGAAGGCTACTGCTCGTCAGGCGACTATCGCGGCTATTATGCCGTCCCTTCAGGAACATAATGCGATTAAGTTCGCGGATGGTTCCTTCGCTATCCTTCAGAATGTTGAAGGTCAGGACATTTGGACGGAAGTTACCGTCAAGTCCAAGAATTACAAGGATACCAAGGTATCCAAGGCGTTCAATGCGCGTGAAGCGGCGCAGGCGTGGGAAGAGGAGCGCCGAATTAAAGCAGAAATTAAAGCTGCTAATGAAGCTGAAAAGGCGGCGAAGAAGGCGTAAGCCTTCTTCTTTTATTTTAATGTTAATTAATTTGTACGTGCAATTTAATTTACACGTAATTAAAAATAATAAGGATTAAATCCTTATTATCATTCTTTCTTTTTCTTTACTGTAACGATAAGAACTTACTTCTTTATATTTAAGTTTATCAGGAATTTCACTAACTGGACCAACGTATAAGGCGCGGCTGGTGTTAGGATTCCAAATGATTACGCGGTTAATAATAACTTTGGTTTGTGCTGCGCGAATTAATCCTGCTACAATCATTAATAATCGCCCCAATCTTCTTCGTAATGAGGATGTTCTAAATCATAATTACAATCATCCATACTATAAAATTCATCATAATCATCGGGAATATAATTTTTCTTTTTGTTAGGAATTACTTTAGTCACTGGATTGATATTACCCCAATCGCCACGTATTTTACGAATAGTTTCATAAGTTTTATTCTTTGCCATTTGTGTTCCCTCTCTTTCTATAAATAGTATATACTATTTTCTTCAATAAGTCAAGTTAATTGTTTGTAATATAGAGTGAACGTACAATAAAATTAATATAAATATAAAATTAAAGTGACGGTTAAACCGTCACTTCGTGGGGTAGAAATTGATTGTCATCATCTTTTTCGTCATCGGGGTCGGGCGCGTGAATCATTGCCTGAAGTCCTTCGGTATTCAGTTTCTTAATGGTTTTCTTTGCGGTGCGCTTGCGTTCCTTTTCTGCTGCTTCGCGCTCGGCCTTTTCCTTGCGCTTTGCCGCCTTGTCGGCCTTATCAGCCTTGACAAGTTCCCATTCATCATGGGCCGCGTAGCCGTCATAAGCATCATAACCGCCGTCACCATTGCGGGAACCACGCGGAATAGATACCTTAATCAGGGCAAATTTCTCATTGCCTTCGGCATCGACGACAGGCATAGCAAGTTCGCTTGCGCTAACATCCATTACATCGGCATCATAATGTTCGGATAGCGCGGTGGTCAGAACGGCAAGAACGTCATTACGGATTGCGGTTTCCAGTGCTGCTTGCGTCATAGATTAATTCCTTTCTGGTTTAGTGTTGTCCTTCACTTTTGTATATATAGTATAGCAGAAGTTGAAGCGAAAGTCAAGTTAAGATTTTGTTAATTCCAAAAATCTTTACTCAAATTAATTATTACACATACAAAAAATATTATGAGGAGCGCGAGAAAAATTAAAGATATAAATAATTCCATTTTCATTTCCTCACTTTCTATAATTATTATAGCATAAATTTTAGAAAAAGTCAAGTAAATTTTTTGTTAATTTCATTGTACGTGCGTTTTAATTAACAATAAATTTAAAAAAGACGGTTATTCCGCCTTTATAAGATTATTAAGAATTTCAAAAATCTTTTCCGGTTCATAAGCCCCATTTCCCCACGTTGTGCGGTTTCTTTCTTCATCATCAAAAAGAATCCCGCCGCCGGTTACTGTGAGTTTGTTTGTGCCATAGCGTTCAATTTTGATATAATCAAAATTAACGGAAGGTAAATGCTTTGCTAACCAGTAAAATTTTGCGATGCCGATTTTAACCAAAAAATCATCTGAACCATGTTTAGAACCCCATGAGATAATACCGATTTCGTGGCCTTGGGTTTGCAGCTTGTTAAGATAGCGGGCAAGCAAACTCATATTAATAAGAGGTTTTGCCGCGCTGTATGGTGTAGTGTCCTCATTTTGAAGATAATTCAACCAACCTTCAACGCCGTAAAAATCTGCGATAGTTCCATCCATATCCAACCAAATCTTCATATTGCAAGACCCCTTTCATTTGATGTATTAAGTATAGCATATATAGATTAAGAAGTCAAGTTAAATGTTTGTAAACTAAAATGTACGTACTATTTAATTTACATAAAAATAAAATTAAAGTGGATTATTCATCCACTTTATCCCATCCACCAGTATGGCGATTGTATTCAAACAAACCTACCGCACAACTGAAATCATCATTATAAATACATGAACCGATATTTTCCCGAATGATTTCGGCTTCATCATCTGTTAGGCTACCTGTCCTTCTGATATAGGTACAGTAAGAATAAGCATCATCAAGCCAAGTTAGCCAATCCTCAACATTAGACGATTCATATGGAGCAGTCATTTCCTTCATATTCTTATCATAGAAAGAATACTTCTTTTCTATGCTTCGCATCAGTCCATAACCTTTATTCTCATATTCAAGACACGCATCATAGTTATCAAATTCCTTATCATCATAAGCATAATACATAGTAACTTTGCGCATAGTTCGTATCTCCCTTCATTTGATGTATATATAATAGCACATTTAGATAGAAAAGTCAAGTTAAAAGATTGTTATGGGAAATGTACGTGCGGTTTAATTAACATTTATATAATAAAAACGCGGTTAATCCGCGTTTATATCTTCTAAAATTTGGTCGATGTCTTGTATTGCGCAACGTAAGCAAGTTTGCGAATAACGTTCACAATTTGTATCTATATCATTCATCACAGAATAAAGTTCATCTCTTGCGCGTAAAAGCATTTCAATAGTTTCATTCATATTATTTATTCTCCTTCCATTCATAATACAAAGTTTCTAATTGATTTGCCGTTATAAAAAGACTGTGTATCATTTGTGCATCTTTATAATTCCCGTCAAAATCCGTAGATAATTCATCATGCAGCTCATACAAAGAATTAAAAATATTCTCCAGCTTTCCCATCTGCTCAGCAGTAAGTTTCTTCATATCCAGCTCCAGCTCCTCTCTTTTTCTATATATATTATAGCAGCTTCCAGCTTGTAAGTCAAGTTATAAGTATGTTAAATTGTAGGTTGAGGTACCTTGAATTTAGGCAACACTAACAGGCCCGATACACGGGCCACTTTACTTAATTTTAACACAGTCTTAATCAAAAATCAATCACTCCTTAACACAGTCATAACAATCACCTGCCTTTCCATACTATTTCACCATATTTTATCATATCACTTTATTTGAAAGAAGTCAAGTTATTTATGTGTTAAATAAAGTGCACGTGCAATTATGTTTACATAGGTATAATAAAAGCCGCGCGGTTAGCTACTCCGCGCGGTTGGTTCGTTCGCGGTCAGTGCACCACTTCTGCCGCGGGTCAGTTTACTTACGTACGCGGGATTATGCTACAACTGCCACGTTGCACATTGTCCCTTGCTCTAATAGGGTGGATTCATTGTCAAGCACCTCAAACACTATTGCAGGACATTTATGGCGATGGAGGAACGGCTGACTACTGCGGTGGCTCGTTCATTCTTTATCTCCCCTTTCGATAAGTCTATTATAGCATAGGAGAACGGAGAAGTCAAATTAAGATTTGATGAATTTGAATGTACGTGCAATTTTATTTACATACTATTAAACTAAAATGCGGCGGTGCCGCATTTTAGTTTTGGGTGCAAATGTAAAATTTCTGTTCCGTGGAATCTCGGATAGTGTCCGCCGCGTCCTCTCGGCTAATGTCCCAAAGTACAACCTTGAAATCACCGCGTCCAGTTTTGACCTCATGTTCCAGAATCTCAAGCAGTTCCTTAACCGTCATGTTCGTGTCCTCCCTTGTTTTTATGTGTATATTATAGCATAGTATTCTTGACATGTCAAGTTATGTGAATGTTAAAATAGATGTACGTGCATTATAATTTACATTGCCTTAAAATAGTATGGGGTTAGCAATAAGCTAACCCCATGGTGCGCCAGCATAATATTGAGATTTGGTTACACGCTCGGCCAATCTCCATGGCCTCGCGCTTTGTGCTTACGCGCTTGCTCTTATCAATGTAGTAAATGCCTTCGCTGTACCATATGCCACAATCGCCCTTGTAAGCCTTGACCGCGTTAATGGCTTCGCGGGCACTGTGTACTGCAATACCTTCAGTGGCAACCTGCCAACCACTTTTATAAGTGATGATTTTGCCCTTTTTAAGGGTCAAGCCGTCGTTGTTTGTGAGTTTGCGAATAGTGCGAATGTTAATCATGGTGTTTGCTCCCTTCGTTGTTTATGTATATATTATAATGGATAGAAGGGAATTTGTCAAGTTAAGTGTTTGTTGCGGAAAGTGTACGTGCATTTTATTTAACAAAAAATAAAGGGCTAAAAGCCCTTACCAATTTCCACCCAAAAACTTTTTATCGCCGCTTGCTTTCCACGGATGACGAATACCCATGCGCTTGCACCACAGATACTTTTTAATACGCTTAATCATGTTAAATCTCCTCCTGGTTTTAAGTGTTTTCCTTCACTTATTGATATAAGTATATCATAGTCGAAATAAATTGTCAAGTTAAGCATTGGTAAAAATGGATGTACGTGCATTTATTTTAACATAGATATAAAATAAATAAGCGCTTACGCGCTTATTTATCCCAAAGTGTGAAATGCTGATTAGTAGAATTGATTGTAAGGTCTTTAACCTTAATGTCATAAACACGTTCTCCGTCAATATCGTACCCGGTCATGTTAAGTTCGTAGTTCTCTATCTCAGGCATGCAGGTAAGCAGAGAGTTCAGTTCATCCGTCAATTCTTTAACAGTCATTGTTATTACCATCCTTTCTTTATCTTGTATATAGTATAGCACAAAGAAACAGAAGTGTCAAGTAAAGTATCTGTAAAAATGAGTGTACGTGCATTTTACTTAATATAATATTTAAAAAAATTAGTGGTTTCCCACTAATTTACTGCTACGTGCGTGATGCGGTCGGTTTCCTCGTGGTCGATGAAGCAACCGTCGTTCTTGCCCTCAACCCAGAAGCTGACGTCGAAGCCGTCGTCGATGGCGTCCGCAATTGCCTGCTCGATGGCGATGCGGTGCTGCTCGGCCTTTTCATCAATCTTGTTTGCGGCCCGATTGATGATGGCGCGAAGTTCTTCGGTGGTCATTATATTCAGGGCGATGTTGGTGGTGTCAATAGCGAGGGAGTCAAAAGTCTTTTTCATGGGGTGTACCTCTCTTTCATTTGATGTATACATTATAGCATATAGTATATAAGAAGTCAAGTTAAGAATTGATGTAATAAAATGTACGTGCATTTTAATTTACATAGATATAAAAAGAATAGCGTTGCCGCTATTCTTCTTCTCCTTCCTCCCAATAGTGGTCATTAAAGTATTCGTTTTCTGCTTCACACCATTCATCTTCAAAAACTTCAAAGAAGTTCGGCATGTTTTCGCGCACTTTGGTGAAGAAGTCATGGAAATTGACGTTGTTCTGAAAATACTCTTCAAGGTCGTCCCATGTGATATTTTCACAGGCGTCATCGCGGGCTTCGTCCTCAGTCTCAAAGGTGTCGCAACCATCAGTCCAAATCTTCATTGTTTGTTACCTCCTTGTTTTTATGTATATATTATATATCTAATTCTATAAATTGTCAAGTTAAGAGTTAGTAAACTAGAATGTACGTGCATTTAATTTAACATATATATAAAATAAAAGATTGGGATTACTCCCAACCTTCCATATAACCTGTGTATCGAATTTTAACAATTTCATCATCGTAAATGGTAGGTGTGCCGCGTTCTTCCATTATCACGGCGACAATATCGCCGCAATCGAAATCTTCAACATTTTCATAAATCCATTCGTTGCCGTTGAAGTCTATGAGAATCATGTAGTTCTGTTCGCGGTTGATTCTGTCAACCACAAAAGTTTGTGGATACTGTTCCGCACTTGCGCACGCAGCGATACCCATGAGAATAGCAATAGCAACAATGACAGACCACACAACAACAAACTTCTTCATAATTGGTTTCCTCCTTGTTTTGTTGTATATATTATAACATGGCGGAGTAAAATAGTCAAATTAAATATATGTAAAAATAAATGCACGTACATTTTACTTAACATGGTAGTAAAAAAGAAATGCGGGTTAATCCCGCAAATCTTTTTCAGTGATTTCAGTCATAGAGCTGAAAAGATAAATTATTGGGTCGTGAATCTTGTTGCGATTGTTCCAGAGAAAATCGCGTGCTGCTTTGGTTGTGTAAAAGTTCTGAAAAACGACGGTATCGGTTCCGTTGAGAACGTAGTCGATGGAGTAGAGCGGCAGATGCGGCATAGTTGAATTCCTCCTTGCTTTTGATGTATTTATTATACACCCTTTTTCTCTATATGTCAAGTTAAGAATATACGTAGTTGGGTGTACGTACATTTTACTTTACATATACACAATAAAAAAATGGGCTTGCGCCCATTAAAGTTCAGGAATAATCATTAAATACCAGAGATGAGGAGTAGTAATGCTAAAATAATCCGCAAGGTCACGTCCTTCCTGTCGAGTTTTTACAATAACCTGTTCCTTCGTAGTCATGTTTACAACAACGTACTTCATTGAGTTGTCCTCCTTTGATTTGATATATATATTATATCATTTTTGATTGAATAGGTCAATTAAATATAAGTTAAAATAATTGTACGTGCATTTTAGTTTACATATATGCAATAAAAAAGTGGAGGATTAGTCCTCCACGTAGAAGCGCGGGTAGCGGCCGACTTCGCTGTTGTTGCAGTTATAGTAGCAGAATTCGTTGTAAAAGTTGTTGAAATTGCGCCACATCCAACCGGGTTTCATGTGAACGGCAAATTGTGAATCGGGCCGCATATTCGTGGGTACAATGATAAAGGGCTTCTTTTCATTGTAAAGTTTCCGGGCCTGCACTTTGTTAATCTGCTTCATGGAGTTGCCTCCTCTCAATTTCTGTATATATTATAGCATGAGAAGTCCTGGAAGTCAAGTTAATAATATATTATGTAGAATGTACGTGCATTTAATTTAACATGGATTTTAATAAAAAAGAGGGGATTAAATCCCCTCTTTGAAGTTCGTTTTCTGAATGAGCATCGTGCGCGTTTCGTGGGCGTTAAGGTCACGGTAGTCAATGAGCGTTAAGGATTCGTCGTACTCGAACCCCTCACACAGATAACCGCAAATGGCAATTCGGTTCATTGCGGCGGCAATGGCGTTGTTCATGGTGTCGCGGGCGGTGATGATTTCGTCGTTCTCGGTGATGATATAAATGCTCTTCATAGGTTTGTACCCCCTTCATTTGATGGATATATTATACCATTTTGAATATTAAGAAGTAAGCAATTCAATATTAAGTTGTGATGTATTTGGCTGTACGTACATTTTATTTAACATTAACACAATAAATACGGCGCGACTAATGCCGCGCCAACATTCTGTTAAAATAACGGTTTATGGCTTGTTGCCATTGCTTCTCTGCTTTGCGGCGATTCCGCCATCTCTTGCAGTTGTGGATTTTTCCGTTGTAGTGTGCGATTCCATCATAGAAGGGCCGCCGCCACTGTGCGGCCCTTTTGCTTTCTATCCTTGCGTTCATTTTATCGTTCCTCCCAAAATTTTGGTACATAGCCGTCATTGTAGTAGTAAAATTCTACATAGTCTATATCGGGATAATCAAGCCAGATGTTACAATAATCTTCCATATCGCGTTCAGTCGGGAAGCTCTCTTCAATTTCGGGATGACCATTTACCCGATAGACAACAGAATAAGGATTGCGCGGGAAAATCATATTGATAACCTCCTTTTATTTATACCTAATTATACCATGTTTCGGGATGTAATGTCAAGGAGTTATGGGATATTTAATATATATTTTACAAAATGAAATTGCACGACAATTTGAAAATGAAATTGCGGTTAGGTTATGGGATAGTAAATTATAGCGTACGTGCAAATTATTTAACATGAAAATAAAATGAAATTCGGGGTTTACACCCCGAACTTATGCGCGACCGACCAAAAAGAGTGGTTGCGGTAAAGTTGGTCGAATTCTTCAAAGTCGAAAACAGTGTTGTCGTCGCGGCGCCGGGCGATATAAACGTAATTGTCATAAACGTTAACACGGTCTGTGAAGGGCGCTTCCTGCCAGAGATACATAGTTTTCATAGTGGTTACCTCCTTCATTTACTGTAATCATTATAACATAGGCGCGCCAGGAAGTCAAGTTAATTAGTTGTTAAAATGAGTGTACGTGCGATTTATTTAACATATATTTTAGAAAAAGGATGGATTAGTTATCCATCCTATAAAAGCCGCGTTGGTGCCAAAGTCCGTCATATTTTTCTTCGATTTTGAACCAATCCATATTATCAAAACCGAAGTCACACCACCGCCGATGAAGTTCATCAATACAATCCTGCAAAGAAGAATACACAGTAGAAGTGTAGGAAAGACCATAGAGAGAGTAAGAAACGCGCCACATAGGAACAACCCCTTTCTTGATTCTATAAATATTATAGCATAAAGCAAAAAATAAAGCAAGTTAATAATCAGTTAAAAACAATGTACGTACGATTTATTTAACATATAATTTAAAAATAAAGCGGTTTAACCGCTTTATTCTTCGTCTTTGATGATTTTCGCCAATACTGTGGTTTCATCATCGTCCCAAATGACGGCAACTCGGAAATTGTGCTGGTTCATGTTTACAAGTGCTTTTTCGCACAAGTTATCAACGGTGCCGCGCATATTCTGTTTATAAACGTTATCATAAACAATGTTTGCGCGCTCATACATGGTTGGGTGATAGATGTTAAAAGCCATATTTCTTATCTCCTCTCTTTTTATGCTATCATTATACCATTCTTTATATGAGAAGTCAAGTTAATTGACTGTAAAGAATAACGCACGTACAATTTATTTAACATATAATTTAAATAAAAAGCAAGGGATTAGTTATCCCTTACTTTTACGGCGTCAACATACCACGGTATACCAGTGCAATTAGTACGGAACCGTGCGGCGTCAAGTGCCTCTGCATGAGTACGATAATAAGAAGAACCCTGCAAACCAGTAATGCAACGAATGATGTACTTATACATGATGTGTACCTCTCTTTCTTTTATCTGTATATATTATACTATAAACACGCATAGGAAGTCAAGTAAACACTATGTTAAATACAATGTACGTGCATCATACTTAACATACAATTAAAATAAAAAAATTGCGGTTTCCCGCAATTTACCATGTACACATTACTTTTAACATTCCGTTGTCTATTTTAATTACAGTTGAAAAACCAAGTTCTTCTAACTCTGATTTTAGACCGTTTTTCAAATAATTTTGTGATTGTTCTGAAAAAAGTCCCATACATAGAAGATTAAAGTCATCGGCTGCGCTTTGATAACCGGCGTTAGCTGCGGCAAAGTTTGCTTCATTCATTTTACATAATACCGTAGGAACAAAATCGTTTTTAATACGATTGTATTCGGCAAGACGGGCATCATTGGAAACTTTGCGAAGAGTGGTGGCATTATAGATAGGTGTCATGTTCATAATCTCCTTTGCTTTTCTTGTATATAGTATATCATATATGCCAAAAAATATCAAGTTAAGTAATTGATAATTAAATTGTACGTACATTATATTTTACATATAAATAATAAAAAAAACGCGGTTGCCCGCGTTTAAAGTTAAGGTTTCTTCGTACAAAGAATAACCTTGGAATAGTGAGTAAGATACGTGATACCGTTCATGGTAAATTGAACGACATCAGATTCCTCAAAGTCGCGCCATGAGGTTACTGTGCCCTCGATGAGTTCGCCGTTGCCGAGTTCAAGAATTGCGTGGGTAAAGGTTTGGGTTGTGTCCCAACCAACTTGGCGGTTGCCAACTTGGCAAGCGGTCAGGGCGAGAGCCAGAGCGAGAATGAGAACTACACAAATAATCTTCTTCATACATATATGCTCCTTTGCTTTTCTTTAAATCAATTATATCATAGACGCGCGAATAAGTCAAGTAATGAATATGTTAAAAACAATGTACGTGCATTTGCTTTAACATACAATTAACTTGACTTTTATTCTTCTTTATGGTATACTTATATCAATAAATGAAAGAGAGGCGTTAACTATGAATAGAAAATGCTACGTCGTTGAAATGAACTCCGCACTGGATGGTCTGTTTGAACAGTTGGATGATTACGGTTTTGACTATGAATGTGAAGAACATTGGCCCGCGCCCGGATATATGGAGATTTACGTATGGTATTATCCTCATGAAATTCAGGACTTGGAAAACATTTTCGCGCCGTATGTTTAACATACGGTTTTTATTTAAAGTATACGTTAAAAAGAATGCACGTACACATTTGTTTACTTTTTCTTTAATCTATTATAATCGTTGTCACAACATTCATAAGTTTGTAACAAATTTTGACTTTCTTTAGTCTTGATAAAGACAACTGTATGTTATTGTATTATATTTGTCGATGTGTTATAATATATCTACGAGGTGAGAGAAATGAAACGTAATCGAAAGTCATTGAAGTATCGTATTTTACACTGGTTTAACAATTTAACTATTAACGATTTTTTCTCTATTGGTCATATTGTGTTTGATTTTTTGACCGTTATTATTCTCTTTTCTGTCATATTTATTATACTACCTTTATTCTTCTAATGCAAGTTAAACTTGCATTAACTTATTTGTACGTGCATTTTCTTTAACAAAAGATTTAAATAAAAAGTATGGTTTTAACCATACTTTTTTATTCTATTTGCTTTATACATTGGATTGCGTTCATACGCGCTAATTTGTCTATATTCTTTATATTCTTCTTCCGTTATTTCTTTCCCATAGATTGCAAGTCTTGTGTGCTTAACACTTGGCATACGTCGCGCAATGTCGCAAGCATCAATTAAATTTTTTGCCGCTATTGCAAATTTTATCTCGGTTCCTTTTCCTGTTCCACAATGCCCACGATGACAAACTACCATGAAATACCGCTTCATATTTAGCTCTCCCTTCTATTTGATAGCCTAATTATAACATACAGCTTCCAGCTTGTCAAGTTAAGTTTATGTTAAATTGAATGTACGTACGCACAGTTTTATTAGTTTTTAACCAGCTTGCGGTTCCAGCTCGCCTAAATTTTTACAGTTTCCAGCTCCCAGCTTGCTTTCCAGCTTCCAGCTCCAGCTTTCCAGCTCGCTGGCGCGTATAGAGGCCCCTATGGGGCAAGGAGAGATCGGGCCCTGGCCCGATTCCTGGCGCCGCCTGGCGGATCGGTGCTTTAGCCTGGTAAAGCACCAAAGTCCGGTAGTCAGCTGGGTTTTTGACTTTCTTTGACTTTTGACTTTCCCTGCAACCATAGGTAGATTCAACCATAGATAGATTCAACCATAGATAGATTCTATTCATAGTTGATTCTATCTGTAGTTGATTCAACCTATAATAGATTCTATTCTGAATTGATTCAACCATTGTTTGCAACTACCTTCCATATAACATTATCATAACATATTATACCATATGCATATAAAAATCACGTTTATTAAAATGCACGACACTTTTTTTAATAATCCCATAATATATGACAGAATTGTTTCAATTTTGAACTTTTCAACGAAAAGCCGTAACATTATTGACATAATTCAAAAACACGAACATTAACACGTTAACATCTAAAGAATGTTCGGATATAGGGCAAAAAATGGCGTTTTTTATTTTAGTCATATGACTTATAAAGTCAATGGAGTAAAAAATCAGAATAGACCAAAGTCGGTTTATTGCGATCTGGTAAATATTTTCCTGCACTTTCGTTAAAATCCCTGGCAGATCAACCTATATGTAACCGTTTTTATTGTGCAAAGTGTAAAAAAATCAATTAGGTATGACTAAAGGGGCTTGACAGAATTTCAAGCATATACTATTATGATTACAATGTCGAATGGCAGAAATTTAATATTTTTCAAGGGGGTTTGAACTATGGTAAATGTCACGAATGCAAGCTACACGGAGACCGATGGAATTGACAGGAAGAAAGACAAGCGCATCCATCGCTTCTATCTTTTCCCGTCAAAGTATGCAAGGATGTGGGCACAAGGTTGGACTGTTTTAGCGGTTTTCAGTGGGTCCACGCAAGGGCTTTACAAGGTGAAAATCTGCTATCAAAATTGGGACCATATCGGCGGCGCGTATGCCGTCAAGGACCTTGACGGCGAATATACCTTGCAGGAAGTCGCCAACATGAAGAAGCTTGTGAGGGTTTGGGGCGTGTAAACGCCCCCCCCCCTATAACGACAGAGAGAGGATGAATAATAATGAAACGTGCAAGTATCATGTTAACCGCGTATATTCGCGCCCTACAAATCAATTTTTTCGCCGTCGCCGTCGAAACGGCTAAAGGGGTGGAAGTTGCAATTGTAGCGCCGGACGTTATGACGGATTGTGTTGAATTCGAAGCGCCCGTAATTGAACGGCGAAAAGGTGAAATGTTCGCCCGCGTCAAACGCTTGTATACCGCTACCAAAGTGCTACCTTATTACAAGCCCGTCGCCCGGTTTGAAACACCGTATAAGTCGGTTAAAGATATACCGATACACAAGAACATGAAAGCGCGTGGCCTTGAATTAGTGGTTTGTGACGCATTGAACCGGGCCGGCGATGACGCAATCCATACCGGCGATGATGTTTCAAAGGTGGACGTGCTTTCAAGGTTGTTTGGTAATATTGAAGTGAAATTTGGAACGGGTCGCTTGTATTATGCAGGTGGAAAAAAACCTAAAGGGAAGGGGGCGAAAAAATGATTGCACTGCTTATCCCGATTGCCTTGACTGTGTTTTGTGGCGTGGCTATGGTGACGGATTTACAAGCGCTTGAAAAGCAAATACGCGAAAATGAGCGCAAAATTAAAAACGGGGTTTAACCCCGTTTTTTTTTGCCCTGATCTGTTAGGTACCTAAACAGGGGCGGGTGGGATTTGGGTTAGAGGCAACTAACGCCTGGGCAAGCCCCCGGCCGTCCCCAAATTCCACCAACCCCTAAATTTTATAAAGTTTTCTAAATTCCATCAATTTTTATTTTTATAACATACCAAATACTTGACAAATCTAATAAAATATGTTAAAATACAAAATGAAGGAAGTTGTATCTTCAAATAAACGGAGATGCAATATATGAAAAAGAAATACTCACTCGACTATTCCATTGAGCGAGATACCGACCGATTACACGCCGTTGAAGAAATTTTGGATACTCTGGATACCAAACCTTCCAATTCTGAGTTGGAACAAATGGCATCCTATATCCTATATGGCAAAGATGAAGAAGGTAAAAACGCCGTACAAAGGGGCGAAACTACCGACTCCAATAAACGCTACAATAGCTTTCAACGTGCCGCGGACAAAGTTCAATCGCTTGATGAAATTTTAGAAAACCCACTAAGTGACCAACAAGCCCTTCAATCGCTTGAAACCCGCTACATTTATACAAAGAAAAAACCAGCTATTCACCGTCCTAAATACGACAAAAAAACTGGTGAACTAATCGACCCAGGCGATTCCGAAATTCCAGGCATGCAAGACCTTTGGGATTGCATTGACCGCTTAGATCGTATAGTAGCGGTTAATGAAGGCAAAATTCCACCTGACGAAAACACCCAAATTTTTACCGATTCATACCGCCTTTATCAATTAAAGCATTCCCTTATTGATATAAGACGCCACCAATACTATCTTAAAGATGCCTACAAGCCCACCCTCCACTTTCTCGCGCTAACCCCTCCCAAATCTCAGACTTATAATTGGGATGAAGATTCCTTTTATTGGATGCCACTTGACAAATGGCAAGAACGCGTTAACAATGCCCTTCTACATACAATAAGTAAGAATTTAGAAGATTATGAAACGCGCGAAAATCCATATACAAAAGAAATTGAAGTAAAATGGGTAGTGCGCAAGCACACATTTGATTGGGAAAACCCATCCCACATTAAAGCATTAATAAACAATTATTCAGCTATTTATATGGAGCTTAACGAAAAATTGGATAGTTGGGGGCGCACCCTTATTTACGACTTTGATCGCTATTTTGATATGTCTGGGTTTAGCGAAGCGCGCGAATACATACTAACAAGAAAAATAG
>Ga0247611_10006480_pt1 | contig 15013 bp, 10 predicted proteins | sample 177DNAGHGhighgp2_FD_192422 | JGI IMG/M metagenome (GOLD analysis project Ga0247611, IMG submission 192422) | Sheep rumen microbial communities from Palmerston North, Manawatu-Wanganui, New Zealand - 1770 DNA GHGhigh gp2 | ecosystem: Host-associated > Mammals > Digestive system > Stomach > Rumen...
TCGCTGCTCCAAAGTTGAACTTTATGATTACCATTGTTTTCCTTCTCCCTCCCTTTGGGAGGGTTGGGATGGGCTCCTTATTTTACCTTGATTGCATCAAACCCTTCGCCGAAGACACCGATGACAGCACTTTGGGAAACGAAGGCCTGTGGGTCGATCATTTTGATGATACGGAAAATGTTCACACTCTCATTCTTCTTGGCAAGAATACAGAGCACCTTGCGCTCCTGCCCAGTGTACCAGCCGTGGGCATCAAGAATGGTTACGCCGTGATCCATCTGTGTACCGATAGCATTGGCAATCTCCTGCCATTTCTGGGAGAAGATCATGAACTGTACCGACTGCCGCTGACGGTTGTAGATATAGTCGAGCATGAAGTTCTCGATGACCATCGTACAGAAGCCGAACACCACCATATAAGCGCGTTCCAGCATTGTTCCGAACTGCGGGATGAACATACAGGAGCCGATAATGATGAAATCGATGAAGAGCAACACGGTACCTAACGAGAAATTATAATACTTATTTACCGATGCTGCCACGATATCGCTACCACCCGTGGAACCATTGTTCAGGAATACGATAGCCAAGGCAGAACCAGTCATCATACATCCAATGATGAGTGACATGAAATTCTGTCCTTCACCCAGAATCTTCACCATGTTCCCTTGTTCGTCAACCGGTGCAATCTGCTTCATGAGCCATAGTAGGAAGGTAAGCATCAGGATGGCATAGATGGTCTTCATCAGGAATTTCCACCCCAGTATCTTTAATCCTACAACCAGCAAGGCTGCGTTCACCAGGAAATAAGTATAGGAGATGGGGAAGTTGGTAGCATAGTAGATAATGGCACCAATACCCGATACACCTCCTGTAACGATTTCATACGGCATCAGGAAGAAAGTGAATCCGAATGCATACAAAATAAGGCCAAGGGTTATAAAGATATAATCCTTAGCCTCATTCCAGATGATTTGATGATCAATAGTCATTCATTATTTGATTACTACATTCACCATACGTTTAGGGACGATGATAACCTTGACGATTTGTTTTCCTTCGAGGTACTTGGCGGCTTTCTCATCCGCAAGCACAGCCTCTTGGATGGTCTGGTTGTCGGCATCTGCGGCAAACTCCATCTCGAAGCGGGTCTTACCATTGAAGGCCACACCCAACTTCACCGTGTTCTCTACCAGATACTCTTCGTTCCAGGTGGGCCATGCTGCATCACATACAGAGCCTTGTCCGCCAAGTTGCTCCCACAGTTCCTCAGCGATATGCGGAGCAAACGGGGCAATCAGCACCACGAGTGTCTTCATCAGCTCCTTGTTCTTGCTCTTGAGCTGTGAGAGTTCATTCACACAGATCATGAAAGCCGAGATGGAAGTGTTGTAGCTGAAATGCTCGATGTCCTGCGAAACCTTCTTGATGAGCTTGTGTACACTCTTCAGTTCCTCTGGGGTTGCTGTTTCTACCGTTCCTGCATCACCACAGCCAGCAGAGCAGAGGTTCCAGAACTTCTTCAGGAAGCGGTGGCAGCCATCAATACCGTTGGTGTCCCAAGGTTTCGACTGCTCTACAGGACCCAGGAACATCTCGTAGAGACGCAGGGTATCGGCACCGTATTTCTCAACGATCATATCCGGGTTCACCACATTGAACATCGACTTCGACATCTTCTCAATGGCCCAGCCACATTTGTATTGTCCGTTTTCAAGGATGAACTCAGCGTTATTATATTCAGGGCGCCAAGCCTTGAAGGCCTCTATGTCGAGAATATCAGCAGAAACAATGTTCACATCCACGTGGATAGGAGTTACATCATATTGGTCTTTTAAGCCGAAACTCACGAATACAGGATTACTAGAAGCACTAGTACTACTAGTATCACTAGTGTTTATCCTGTAAACAAAATTAGAGCGGCCCTGAATCATACCCTGGTTCACCAGCTTCTTGAAAGGTTCGTCCTCGCAAGAGTAACCACCATCATACAGGAACTTGTTCCAGAAACGGGAATAGATCAAGTGACCGGTTGCATGCTCTGTACCACCCACATAGAGATCCACATTGCGCCAGTATTCATCAACGTCCTTGTCAACCAAGGCATTCTCGTTCTTAGGATCCATATAGCGCAGATAGTAGGCACTGGATCCAGCAAAACCTGGCATGGTGTTCAACTCCAAGGGGAAGATGGTCTTGTTGTCGATGAGCTCTTTTGATACTACTGTATTGTTCTTTGTATCCCAAGCCCAAACCTTGGCGCGACCCAATGGGGGTTCACCAGTTTCCGTGGGCTTGTATTCATCAATCTCAGGCAGTTCCAAGGGAAGGCATTCCTGAGGAATCATATAAGGCATCTCGTCCTTGTAATAAACAGGGAACGGCTCTCCCCAATAGCGCTGACGAGAGAAGATGGCATCGCGCAAACGGTAGTTCACCTTGACACGACCTAAGCCTTGTTCGGTAACGAACTTCTTTGTGGCTGCGATGGCTTCCTTTACCGTAAGACCATTCAGACTGAACTTCGCACTTGCTGAGTTGCACATGATACCTTCCTTGGCGTCATAGCTCTCTTCAGACACATCAGCACCCTCAATCAGCGGAATGATGGGCAGGTTGAAATGCTTGGCAAAGGCATAGTCGCGAGAATCGTGAGCAGGTACAGCCATGATGGCACCTGTTCCATAACCAGCCAACACATATTCAGCAATCCAGATAGGAATCTTCTCATCAGTGAAAGGATTGATGGCATAGGAACCAGAGAACACACCCGTTACCTTATGATCCATCTGACGATCGCGTTCGGTACGTTTCTTCACATAGTCAAGATACTGGTCAACCTCAGCTTTCTGTTCGGGTGTGGTCAGCTCAGCCACCAGCTCTGATTCAGGAGCCAGCACCATGAAGGTAACACCGAACATCGTATCGGCACGAGTGGTAAAGATGGTGAAGTGTTTGTCGGAATCAGCTACCTTGAACTCCACCTCTGTACCTTCTGAGCGACCAATCCAGTTGCGCTGCGTTTCTTTCAGCGAGTCGGTCCAATCTATTTTCTCCAGACCGTCGAGCAATCGCTGTGCATAAGCGGAAACACGAAGACACCATTGGCGCATCTTCTTCTGTTCTACAGGGTAGCCGCCACGAACGGATACGCCCTCAACCACCTCGTCGTTGGCCAACACCGTTCCGAGTTTGGGGCACCAGTTCACCATCGTATCGGCCAAGTAGGCAATACGGTAGTTCATCAACACCTCCTGTTGTTTCTTCTCGTCCCAGCTGTTCCACTCGTCAGCAGTGAAAGAAAGCTCTTCGCTCTGTGCAACGCCAAAGGAATCAAGTCCTTCAGTACCACGCTGTTCAAAATAGGCAATCAGCTCACTAATGGGTCTTGCCTTTCCGGAGCTTTTCTCCCCCTCGCCCTTTGGAGAGGGGGTCAGGGGGGTGAGGCTATAGAAACTTTGGAACATCTTCTGGAAGGCCCACTGTGTCCACTTGTAATAGATAGGATCACAAGTGCGAACCTCGCGGTTCCAGTCGAACGAGAAACCGATCTTGTCGAGCTGACTGCGGTATCTGTCGATGTTCTCAAAGGTAGTCTTCTCCGGATGCTGACCGGTTTGAATGGCATATTGCTCAGCCGGCAGACCGTAGGCATCATAGCCCATGGGGTTCAGCACATTGAATCCCTGCTGACGCTTGTAGCGGGCATAGATATCACTGGCGATATATCCCAGTGGATGACCTACATGCAAACCTGCACCACTGGGGTACGGAAACATGTTGAGAACATAGTATTTCTTCTTGTTCTTATCCTCAACAACACGATAGGTCTGAAGTTCAACCCATCGCTGTTGCCATTTCTTTTCGATGTCCCTGAAATTGTATTCCATTGCTTTATAATACTTTACTTCTTTTAATTTTGTGTGCAAAGGTACGCATAAGTGAGCGAAAAACCAAATGATTTTGGGTTTTTCCGAGCGGAAGTACGCTTCAACGCAGTTAAAGGTACGAAATATACTTGGAACAAACAACGGTCGGCGTAAATTTTATAAGCACACCTGAGATTTCTCTCTTTTCCAGATTGTCATATCAGAAAAAAACACTATCTTTGCAATCGAAAGTATCATATAAACTAAAACATTTACGCTTATGAAACATTTTTTACGCTATTCATTGATGTGTGTGTTGTCTATCCTTTGGGGAACAGCATTCGCACAGACAGAAGTGAAGTTCGACTTCGACAACGGTGATGCAGCCTTATTCGGACTGCCTGGAGTATCATGCAATGCTGATGAGGCGAATGGAATTGCTGAATCTCATGATGGTGACTTCACCCAAGATGCGACAGCTACCAAGGATGGTGTTTCCATTACAGTATCAGCTGCTGAAGAAGGAGCAAAGAATGCCAACCGTATCTGGAACAAATCGGCTGTTCTTCGTATGTACAGTGGTTCACTGACCATCGAAGCTCCGGGACACAAGATTACCAAGTTGGTGATCAATTACAGTAAAGACAAGTGGCAGACAGACAGTAAGCCCGATGTTGGTGCATTTATCTCTTCTACCGACCAAACGACCATCTGGGCAGGTTCATCCTCAAAGGTTGTGATCAAGATTGCCGGTAATTCACAGATGAAAGACATTACTGTAACCTTGGACGGTGAATCTGGTGGACAAGGTAGCGGCGATACGAACTATGGTACAGCTGAGGCTCCTCTGACAGTTGCTGAGGCTTTGACTATTGCAACCGCTCTGGAAGCAGATGCCAAAACTCCGGATGATGTGGACGTTTATACAAAGGGTGTTGTAACTGAGATTACAACCGCTTGGAGTTCTCAGTACAACAATGTCAGCTTCAACATCTCTAACGATGGTGGCAACATCAATCTATTGGTCTATCGCTGTAAGTCAGAAGCAGAGGATTATGTCCTCGTTGGTGATGAGGTGATTATCAAGGGTAAGCTGAAGAACTACAAGGGTAATACTCCTGAGTATGATGCAGGATGCGAGATTGTTAGTCTGGTTCCCGGTGATGGTCATGATACAACACCACATACAGACGTGAAGTTCGACTTCGACAATGGTGATGCAGCCTTGTTCGGTCTGCCTGGTGTATCATGCAATGCTGACGAGGCAAATGGAATTGCTGAGTCTCATGATGGTGACTTCACCCAAGATGCAACAGCTACCAAGGACGGTGTTTCCATTACAGTGTCTGCAGCAGAAGAAGGAGCAAAGAATGCCAACCGTATCTGGAACAAATCGGCTGTTCTTCGTATGTACAGTGGCTGGCTGACCATTGAAGCTCCTGAACACACGATTACCAAAGTGGTTATCAATTACAGTAAAGACAAGTGGCAAGCAGACAGCAAGCCCGATGTTGGTGCATTTACCTCTTCTACCGATCAAACGACCATCTGGGAAGGTTCATCCTCAAAGATCGTGATCAAGATTGCCGGTAATTCACAGATGAAAGACATTACTGTAACCTTGGACGGTGAGTCTGGTGGTCAAGGTAGTGGCGATACGAACTATGGTACAGCTGAGGCTCCTCTGACTGTTGCTGAGGCTTTGGATATAGCAACTGCTCTGGAAAAAGATGCCAAAACTCCAGAAGATGTGGACGTTTATACAAAGGGTGTTGTAACTGAGATTACAACCGCTTGGAGTTCTCAGTACAACAATGTCAGCTTCAACATCTCTAACGATGGTGGTACCACCAATCTTTTAGTCTATCGCTGTAAGTCATCAGCTGCAGATTATGTTCTCGTTGGTGATGAAGTGATCATTAAGGGTAAGCTGAAGAACTACAGGGGCGATACTCCTGAGTATGATGCAGGATGCGAGATTGTCAGTCTGGTTCAAGGTGAAGGTCATCAGGGCTCAGTTCCTGAAACTCCTGAGGAGATCGACGTTGCCAAAGCTTTACAGATTATTGATGCTCTCGAAGACGGAAAGACCACCGACAAGGAGTATATCGTGACTGGTAAAGTGGTCAGCATCGAGGAGATCAGTACCAGCTATGGCAATGCAACCTTTATCATTGCTGACGAGAATGATGCAAACGCTCAGATCAAGGTGTTCCGTGCTAAGGGCTATAACAATGAGATGATCACCGATGAGGCATTCATCAAAGAAGGTGACAAGGTTGTTGTTATAGGTAAACTGCAGAAGTATGTGAAGAATGATGTGGTAACACCTGAGGTAAGCAGCTGCTATATCAAGTCGATTGAAACAGCTACCGGCATCCAGAACGTGAAGATCAGCAAGGCAAACGGCGCTATCTATAACCTTGCCGGACAGCAAGTAGAGAAGGCTACAAAGGGTATCTATATCCAGAACGGTAGAAAATTCGTGGTAAAGTAACCTCTACTCTACCCTACTAAAGAACCATTATGCTCCCTGCGGATTCGACAGTCCGCAGGGAGTGTTTTTTTCGGAAAAAAGCACAATCATTTTGTCAGTTCGGAAAATCTTCGTATTTTTGTCAGTCAAATAACAGAAAGACAAAACATGGCCAATAAAGGGAGCAAGGAACTCACTCCGATGATGAAACAGTTCTTCGACTTGAAGGCGAAGCATCCTGATGCTTTGCTGCTGTTTCGTTGCGGTGACTTCTACGAAACCTACTGCGATGATGCCGTTATCGCAGCAGGAATCTTGGGTATCACCTTGACACACCGTAACAATGGAGCGGGCGCCAAAGGGGATGAGATGGCCGGTTTCCCTCATCATGCCCTCGACACCTATCTGCCGAAACTGATCAGAGCAGGTAAGCGAGTGGCGATATGTGACCAGCTGGAAGATCCTAAACTCACCAAGAAACTGGTGAAAAGGGGGATCACAGAACTGGTTACTCCGGGTGTGGCCATGAGCGATAACGTACTGAACTACAAGGAGAATAACTTCTTGGCAGCCGTTCACTTCGGGAAGTCGGCTTGCGGAGTGGCTTTCTTGGATATTTCCACGGGTGAGTTCCTCACAGGTGAGGGCACTTACGACTATGTGGAAAAACTGTTGGGGAACTTCCAACCTAAGGAGATTTTGTTTGACAGAACGCGTAGGCACGACTTCGAACGCTATTTCGGAACGAAGTTCTTTACCTTTGAGTTGGACGACTGGGTGTTTACCGACCAGACGGCCAAGCAGAAACTGCTGAAGCATTTCCAAGTGAAGAACCTGAAGGGATTCGGTGTTGATCATCTGCATAACGGTATTATTGCCAGCGGGGCAATCCTTCAGTACCTGGAGGTGACGCTGCATACGAGCATCGGTCATATCACTACCCTCTCTCGTATCGAGGAGGAACGGTATGTAAGACTGGATAAGTTCACTGTTCGTTCTCTCGAACTGGTGTATCCGATGCAGGAGGACGGGAAGTCGCTGCTGGATGTGATTGATAAGACGGTGTCGCCCATGGGGGCTCGAATGCTGAAACGATGGATGGTGTTCCCCTTGAAAGAGGTGGGCCGGATCAATAAGCGTCTGGATGTGGTGGAGTATTTCTTCCGTCATCCGGAATTCAAGGAACTGGTGGATGAGCAGTTCCATCGTATTGGCGATCTGGAGAGAATCATATCCAAGGCGGCTGTAGGAAGGGTCTCACCGCGTGAAGTGGTGGCGCTGAAAGTGGCCTTACAAGCTTTGCAGCCTGTGAAAGAGGCTTGTAGCATGGCGGATAATCAGGAGCTGAACAGGTTTGGCGAGCAGCTGAATCTTTGCGACGCTTTGGTGAATAGGATTGACCATGAGGTACAGAATGATCCTCCGCAACTGGTGAACAAGGGTGGGGTGATCAAGGATGGTGTGAGTGATGAGCTGGATGAGCTGCGCCGCATCGCCTACAGTGGAAAGGATTATCTGCTGAAGATACAGGAGCGTGAGACCGAGCTCACGGGTATTGCTTCGCTGAAGATTGGCTATAACAATGTGTTCGGCTATTATCTGGAGGTGCGAAACACGTATAAGGACAAGGTGCCGGCTGATTGGATTCGTAAGCAGACCTTAGCTCAGGCGGAGCGTTATATCACGCAGGAACTGAAGGAATACGAAGAGAAGATTCTGGGAGCCGAAGATAAGATCCTTTCGTTGGAAACACGCTTGTTCAACGAACTGGTTATGGCCATGCAGGAATTCATACCTGCCATTCAGGTAAATGCCAGTCTGATTGCCCAACTCGACTGTCTGCTGAGCTATGCCAAGGTGGCTGAAGAGAACGGATATATCCGTCCGGTGATTGATGATACGGATGTGATAGACATCAAGCAGGGTAGGCACCCTGTGATTGAAACAGAGCTGCCCTTGGGTGAGCGGTATGTGCCGAATGATATCTACCTTGATACACAGAAGCAGCAGATCATGATTATTACCGGTCCGAATATGGCTGGTAAATCGGCGCTGTTGCGTCAAACAGCCTTGATTGTGCTGTTGGCCCAGATTGGTTGCTTCGTACCGGCAGAAAGCGCGAGAATCGGTCTGGTTGACAAGATATTCACAAGGGTAGGGGCTTCGGATAATATTTCGTTGGGAGAATCAACGTTTATGGTGGAGATGACCGAGGCTTCGAACATCTTGAACAACGTTACACCGAAGTCGTTGGTGCTCTTTGACGAGTTGGGACGCGGTACTTCCACTTACGATGGTATCAGTATTGCCTGGGCCATCGTGGAGTATCTGCATGAGCATCCCAAAGCGCAGGCCCGTACATTGTTTGCCACGCACTACCATGAGCTGAACGAGATGGAGAAGAACTTCTCGCGGATCAAGAACTATAATGTGAGTGTGAAGGAGGTGGACAACCAGGTGATTTTCCTTCGTAAGCTGATGCGCGGCGGCTCTGAACACTCGTTCGGTATCCATGTGGCGCAGATTGCGGGAATGCCCAAGAGTATTGTGAAACGGGCAAACGTCATTCTGAGTCAGCTGGAGAATGATAACAGTGGGGTAGGGAGCGTTGGAAAACCCTCGGCCGAGGCCCTGAACAAGAGTCGTGACGGTATGCAGCTCTCATTCTTCCAGCTCGACGACCCGGTGCTCTGTCAGGTTCGTGATGAGATCCTGGGCTTGGATGTGAATAACCTAACACCTCTTGAAGCCCTTAATAAGCTCAACGACATCAAGCGAATTGTAAGTGGAAAATAATTCCCACCTTGGGAATGTTTTGTTCCCAACGTGGGAATATTTTGTTCCCAACTTGGGAATTATTTGTTCCCAGCTTGGGAATTATTCGTTTTATCTGTCGTGCAGCATACAGTGATGCCACGCATCATGGGCTACCGTATTCAGCAAGACAAGAATCACAACGGCAAGAATGAGGACAGAAGTCCTTTTCTCTTTATGATAAACAGCAGCCAAGAGAATGCTCACGATGGATACTATTGGTACAAACAAGGAAAATAGAGTTTCTCTAAATTCAAATACTCTAAGAGGAACTTCTAATATAATTCTTCCCATTATGATGGTTACTATAAAAGAAACACCATAATGGTCAGGCTTAGCGAGTTTGTCAAGCACTAACAGAGTAAAGACGAAGAAGCAGATGGATTCTGTCCACCCAGCCGAGTAAATACTATAGGATCCAGTCCAACATGTTATTAGGAACAGCAACAAAGATCCAACGAACGTAATAATCAAATTCTTCATATTCTAAAGTATTAAAAGTCACAAATACCATCACACGTTTCCGATAGAAAAACACCACATCCAACAGAACTACCAGTTTCAATTTAATTAATAACGATAGGTTTATTACCCATAATTGTTTTTTGCAAAGATAGTGCAAAAAACAATTATCACCAAACTCTTTATCTATTTCTTATAAAGGGCGTCTCACCTGCATATTATAGTATAACGCATTGTTTTACAACAATTTATGATGAAAAAGGATATAAATTTAGAAATTAAAGTGCGACGGCTAGACAACTATTTTAGCGTTTTGTTCTTGTTCATTCTGAGACGGTAATTCCTTATAGTGGCTTCTTTAATAAAAAGAATATGTTGAATGTCCTTGTCGCAGAATCCTAATTGAACAAGGATTAGATAAGTTGTATGGCGTAATGATAGTTTAGAGAAGGGTGCTATCAGATTTGCATATTGTTGTGGCCAGGAGAATGCATAATAATCAATAAAACACTGTTCATCACGGATGGAAATGCTTTTGATGTTTCCACCATTCATGATAGTTTGATAAATCTGTTTTCCTATACCCAGATTCTGAGTTGTGATAGTTTGTAAATTGCAAAGTTGTTCCTTCAGTTTGTTTTTTTCATTTTCGTCATGTTTTATTTGTTGGTCTAATTGTTTGATGGTATTACTAAGTAGCAGCTTCTTATTGTCAAGTTCGTCTTGGTACGTCTCATATTTATGTTGATAGAAAACAAATAGCAAGAGAATTGAGAGAAGGAATAATATAATCAGATAATAGAAAGGATGATGAAAGATTTTGTTTTCAGTATGGGTGATCGAATGATGTAAATAATTAGTTGCTGATGGTTGTATTTCGATGAATGCATTGTAGAGGTGAGAGACATCGCTATTGTCTGTTCTGCCAGAATTATTAACTTTCGCTTCAATTAGTGAATCTAGGAATGCTGAATACTGTTCTATTTCTTTTTTAATGGTTTCTAATTTAACGATAGAAATTGGTGTTTTATGGTGGAAGAATTCATAGTAAGCGAGTGTGTTGTACTTGATATTATTAAGTAAGCAATTTTCTGCTTGATCAAGTTTTCCCTTTTTGAGATTATTTACTGTTTGGTAATAATAGATATTCGCAATGCAATGGTGGCTATGGATTCGGAAGAAATCTTTATCAGTGATGATATCATCTGGTACAGAAATGTTTTGATAAAGAGATATTGCTTTAATGCTGTCTATTTCCATCATTTTTTCTGCCCTTAGAAGACTTATGGCATACAGGCTTCTCTTATTAGAGCAGGAATAGAATAGGCCTACCCCAATCAGTAATAAGAAATAGCAGGTACAATTCTTCATATCTATCTTTGTTTTGCCCGAATCATGCACCATACACCGATGATGATGAAGGGAATCGAAAGCAATTGTCCCATATTGAACATCATCCCTTCCTCGAAAGCTTCCTGCACGTCCTTGGTATATTCAATGAAGAAGCGGAAGGTGAAGATATAGGTAAGACAGAATCCGAAATACCAACCTGTTCCCACCTGTGGCTTACCGGTCTTCTTACTTCGTTTGTAGATAGCCCACATGATGAAGAAAAGGATGGCGTAGGCAATAGCCTCGTAAAGCTGTCCGGGATGCCTTGGAAACATGTCCACACGCTCAAAGATAAATGCCCAGGGCACATCGGTTACCTTACCGATGATCTCAGAGTTCATCAGGTTGCCCAAGCGGATGAAACAGGCGGTAGTGCCCGTGGCAATGGCGATATTGTCAAGAACGGTCCATACCTTCAGTTTCGACCAGCGGACATAGAGGATCAGGGCGATAATCAAGCCTAATGTGCCGCCATGACTGGCCAGTCCTTCATAGCCCGTGAACTTCCAACCACCATCGGCCATGAAATGAATAGGCAGGAACATCTCCACGAGGTGCTTGCCGGAAGTGAGGAAATAATCGGGCTGATAGAACAGACAGTGCCCCAAGCGTGCGCCAATCAGAATACCCAGGAAGCAATAGATGAACAAGGGGTCGAAGACGTTCTCCTTTTCCTTTTTTCCTTTTGCATTGACAATCGTACGTTCTGCTATATTCTGCTCATAGAACAGTTTGCGCACGATGAAATAGGCTAACCCCAAGCCAATGAGCCAGCACAGGGAGTACCAGCGGAAAGGACCGAGGGTTAATGATGGGTTCCAGTGGATGAATGATGAGATGGGCATGATAGGCATAATAGGCTTAATGGGGTTTATGGGGGTTAGACATTAAAGCGGAAATGCATGATATCACCATCCTGAACGACATAGTCCTTACCTTCGATGCCCATCTTACCGGCCTCGCGGACTGCGGCTTCTGAGCCATACTGGATATAGTCGTCGTACTTGATTACCTCTGCACGGATGAAACCTTTTTCGAAATCGGTATGGATGACACCGGCACACTGCGGAGCCTTCCAACCTTTCTTGTAGGTCCAGGCCTTTACTTCCATCTCACCGGCGGTGATGAAGGTTTCGAGGTTGAGCAGGGCATAGGCCTTCTTGATCAAGCGGTTCACACCACTCTCCTCCAAACCAAGCTCTTCGAGGAACATCTGCTTGTCCTCATAGCTCTCGAGCTCAGCTATATCCTCTTCGGTCTTGGCGGCAATAATCATGGCTTCGGCACCTTCTTCCTTGGCTAAAGCCTCCACCTTCTTGGTGAAGTCGTTACCGCTCTTGGCCTCTGCCTCGCTGACATTGCAGACATACAGCACAGGCTTGGCAGTGAGCAGGAAGAGGTTCTTGGCGCAGTCTTGCTCATCCTTGGTGTCGAACTCCACGATGCGGGCATTCTTTCCCTGTTCCAGCACATCTTTGTATGCTTTCAACACTGTTGCTTCTATCTTGGCCTCCTTATTACCTGCGGCGGCAGCCTTCTCGGTCTTGGCCAATCTGCTCTCAATGGTCTCGAGGTCTTTCAACTGCAACTCTGTATCAATGATTTCCTTGTCGCGGATGGGATCGATAGTACCATCCACATGGGTGATATTATCATCCTCGAAACAGCGCAGTACATGGATAATCGCATCTGTCTCACGGATGTTCCCCAGGAACTTGTTTCCCAGTCCTTCGCCCTTGGAAGCACCTTTTACCAGACCCGCTATATCTACAATCTCGCAGGTGGCGGGAACGATGCGGCCCGGATGAACCAGTTCTGCCAGTTTGGTGAGTCGTTCATCAGGAACGGTAATGACACCCACATTGGGTTCGATTGTACAGAAAGGGAAATTGGCTGCCTGTGCCTTGGCACTGCTCAGACAGTTGAACAAAGTGGATTTACCCACATTGGGCAATCCTACAATACCACATTTTAATGCCATGTTCTTTTATAAACGTTTATATTTGTGTGCAAAGGTACACATTTTCATTGATTTTTAGTACTTTTGCAAGTAAAAATCAGAATATGGTACAACCGGAACTGCATTTCTATCCTCTTGATGAGCATGTAACGGCCTTCAGTACGACAAGACATGGCGGTTACAGCGAAGGTAACTATAGCGCGTTCAACATCAATCATTATTGTGGTGACAGTGAGGAAGCGATTCGTAAGAACCGCGAATTACTGTGCCGACTGTTAGGGATAGATGACTGCCACTTGATGATGCCGCATCAGGTTCATCAGACGGAAATGGTGGTTATCGACCAAGACTTCCTGGGATTTTCTTTTGAAGAGCAGAAGGAACGCCTTGAGGGTGTTGATGCGCTGATGACGGATGTGAAGGGGATATGCATCGGTGTCTCTACCGCAGATTGCATTCCAGTGCTGTTATATGATAAGGTGCACCATTGCGCTTGCGCCATCCATGCCGGGTGGAGAGGAACGGTAAAACGCATTGTGGAAAAGGCGGTAGGGGAGATGATGGCCGTTTATGACTCGCGTCCTACAGATATCGTGGCCCAGATAGGACCGGGCATTCATCTGGACAGTTTCGAGGTGGGTGACGAAGTATATGAGGCCTTTGAAAAAGAAGGCTTCAATATGGAGTTAATCTCTAAAAGGTATCCGATAAACGATAGCAAATCATTCACTGTTCACCATTCACCTTTACCTTCTAAATGGCACATCGACTTACCCGCATGCAACCGTCAGCAGCTGATTTCTTCGGGCATTCCTTCCACTCAGATTGCTGTCTCTGACGATTGCACTTTCCAACAGTACAAGACCTACTTCTCTGCCCGTCGTTTGGGCATCAATTCGGGTCGTGTGTTCACAGGAATCTTACTTCGCTAAGATCTGTTCGGCGTGCTCCTTGGTCTTCACTTGTTTACCAGCGAAGATCTGCTCGATGATGCCTTCCTCGTTGATGATGAAAGTGGTACGGATGGTACCCATGGTCTTCTTTCCGTACATGGTCTTTTCACCCCACGCACCCATTGCCTCCATCAGTGTTTTATCTACATCGGCAATCAGCGGGAAGGGTAGTTCGTGCTTCTCCTTGAACTTGACATGCGAGGCTGCAGAATCCTTGCTCACACCCACCACTTCGTAACCGGCTCCTTGCAGTTCTCCATAATGGTCGCGCAGACTGCAGGCTTCAGCCGTACAGCCGCTGGTGTTGTCCTTGGGGTAAAAGTAGAGCACTAACTTACGACCCTTATAGTCACTCAGACGGATTTCACGTCCTTGCTCATCCTTGCCCAAAATCTCGGGCGCCTTGTCTCCAATATTCATAATGATTTGGTTTATTGACTGTTGTTTAATGATGCATGAATTAATGGGCTTCGAGCCAGTTCTGACCGAAGCCTGAATCGGCTACGAGGGGTACACTGAGGGGGAAGGCGTTCTGCATCTCCTCGATAACGATGCGCTCCACCTTTTCTTTCTCCTCGGGATAGACGCTGAAGTTGAGTTCGTCGTGTACCTGGAGAATCATCTTACTCCTGATGCCCTCGGCTTTGAAACGGTTGAAGATGCGGATCATGGCCACCTTGATGATATCGGCTGCGCTACCTTGGATGGGGGCATTGATGGCATTGCGCTCAGCGAAGTTGCGGACCGTTGCGTTGTGCGAGTTGATATCGGGCAGGTAACGACGACGGTGGAACACGGTTTCGGCATAGCCTTTCTCGCGGGCTTTCTGCTTCGATGCTTCCATGTATTGATGTACCTGCGGGAAAGTTTGGAAGAAACCATCAATGAGTTGCTTGGCTTCATCGCGAGCAATATCCAGACGCTCAGCGAGTCCGAAGACGGTTATACCATATATAATACCGAAATTGGCGCGTTTCGATTTGGTTCGCTCATCGCGACTCACGTCGTTAATATCCTTCTTATAGATGGTGGCAGCGGTGGCTGCATGGAGATCCTTACCTTCACGGAACACGTTCATCATGTTTTC
>Ga0247611_10006481_pt1 | contig 15010 bp, 10 predicted proteins | sample 177DNAGHGhighgp2_FD_192422 | JGI IMG/M metagenome (GOLD analysis project Ga0247611, IMG submission 192422) | Sheep rumen microbial communities from Palmerston North, Manawatu-Wanganui, New Zealand - 1770 DNA GHGhigh gp2 | ecosystem: Host-associated > Mammals > Digestive system > Stomach > Rumen...
GTTCTCAACACGGCTGTGATGCATTGTTCTTGGATCGGCCGTCCGTTTGAGGAATACGTAGCGGCTTATGCGCCGTACAAAGACCGTTTCCGTTTCTGGTGCTGCTTTGATTATACGGACATGAGTGAAGAAGGAATCCAGAAAGCTTGCGAGACGCTGGAGCGCTATCATAACGAGTTAGACGCTATCGGAGTCGGCGAGTTAGGCGACAAAGGCGAAGGCGACACCTATGCCCGTCCGGGTGACGGCAAGGATATTCACATCGACGACCCGCGTATCAAACCGTTGATTCAGAAGGCCGCCGAGCTGAAAATGCCGATCAGTATCCATATCGCAGAGCCGTATTGGATGTACCTGCCGATGGATGAGACGAACGACGGATTGGTCAATGCCGTAACATGGCATGTGGATACGACCAATTGCTACGGATACGACAAGTTGATGGAGACCTTTGAGAACGCCGTTCGTGAGAATCCGAATGCCATTTTCATCGCTTGCCATTACCTGAACATGACGCATGACCTGCCGCGTCTGGGTGCGCTGCTTGACAAGTATCCGAACATGTATTTCGATATCTCAGCCCGCGTGGCCGAGTCGGCTCACACGCCTCGTGCGACCCGTGAGTTCCTTATCAAATATCAGGACCGCTGCCTTTTCGGCACGGACAACGGCATGGATCCCGAGATGTATCGTAACATCTTCCGCGTTTTGGAAACCAATGACGAGCATTTCTATGTTCCCGATTACGGATATCATTGGGCGCTGAGCGGATTCAATCTGCCGGACGAAGTGCTAAAGAAACTGTATCACGATAACGCAGAGCGGATTTTAACGGAATATAAGTAAAATTATGAAAAAGGCGATATATATCATAGTAGCGGCGATGCTGGTGGCCTGCGGGCCGAAGACGGACAGCGAGTGGTTGATATGCGCGGAAGCGGATATGCAATCGTTCCCGTATAGCGATAACGGTTTGCGCGTGATCAAATTGCAGACCGTGACGCCGGTAGAAGGCGTTCCTGGATTAGAGGTTATTGAGACCCAATTTGTCAATCTTGGCAAGTCCGTGACGGTGAAAGGCTATGAGTTGTGCCGCACGACTATTCCGGCGCGAGACAGCGTTGTATGGTCCCTTCAGCCGAGCAGTACCAGTGCCCGTCTGGATTGGGTTTTGCCCGTTAAAGAGGGGTTTGCGAAAGAAAACTACCTCGGTATGAACAACTCCGATTACGGAGGTGGTATTCCGGTGGTTGACTTATGGCAACGCGACGGCGGTATCGCCATCGGTCTTTTCGAGCCGGTGCTTCGCATGATTTCCATGCCGGTGGAATGGAAGCGCTATGACAACAAAGTGACGATGGCGCTTCACTACAACCTGCCGGAGCCGGTGGTATTGGAGAAAGGCGACACGCTGAAATGCTTCAAGTCTTTCCGTCTGGCGCATGAGGGCGATTATTTCAACGCTCTCCGTATTTTCTCGGAGTATATGCAGGCCCATGAGGGCATCCAAATGCAACCGTCAGAGCCGGAATCTTTCGAGCCCGTTTGGTGCGCATGGGGATACGGCCGTCCATTCAAGATGAATATGGTGCTGGGTACGCTGGACAAAGTAGCTGAACTCGGATTTACCTGGGTGGATGTGGATGACGGTTATCAGATCGCCGAAGGCGATTGGAATACCAACGAACTTTTCCCGGGCGGCGATGCGGACATGCGTCATATCACGGACGAGATTCACAAACGCGGTTTGAAAGCCAAACTATGGTGGGCGCCGTTGGCCGCCGATCCGGATACCAAGCTTGTGAAAGAGCACCCAGAGATGTTGCTTTTGACGGAAGAATGGGCTCGCGAGTATATCACATGGTGGGACAGTTGGTATCTCTCGCCAATCAATCCTGCCGTGGATGCGTACACCAAAGATTTGCTGAAGATGTTCCTCCAGACCTGGAATTTCGACGGTCTGAAGATCGACGGTCAACACCTGAACTGCTGTCTGCCGGATTATAACGAGAACACCGGATTGGAGAGTGCTTGGGAAGCGCCGGAGAAGATGTACACCTATTATGAGAAAGTGTATAAAGAGGCGCGCGCGTACAAGCCGAATGCCGTTATCCAAATCTGTCCTTGCGGCTGTGCCATCAACTACTGGATCATTCCGCAGATCAATCAGGCAGTAGCGAGTGACCCGATGTCGTCCCGTCAGGTACGTATGAAACGCAAAGCGTACGCGGCGATGGCTCCGGATCTCGCTTACTATGGCGATCACGTGGAGCTGACCGACGGCGGCAACGACTTCGCTTCGCAGATCGGTACCGGTTCTGTTATCGGCACGAAGTTCACCTATCCGGAGGACAATCCCGATTGGGCGGAAGGTCCATTCAAGTTGACTCCTGAGAAAGAAGCGCTCATCCGCAAATGGGTGAAGATATACAAAGACAATCAACTTTCACGCGGCGAGTATCTGAACCTCTACACTTGGGGAATCGATTATCCGGAGACCCATGTGATCCGTCAGAACGATGCGCTGTATTACGCTTTCTATATTGACGATGCCCCCGCATTCGACGGTACGCTGGAGTTGCGCGGCCTGGATCCCGCCAAGACCTACACGGCAGTTGAGTACACAGCCGACGAGCCGCGTGAGTTCGAGGTGAAAGGAAGCGATCCTAAGATTGCCGCTCATTTTGAAAGAAGTTACCTTATCAAATTAACCCAAAATAATTAATCTCTATGAAAAGACTACAAACAATCTTTTTCAGCCTTTTGATCGTAGGAGCAGCTTTTGCTGACATCCACGTAAAAGGAACGGTTATCGACGCCGACGGGTCGGAGCCACTGATTGGTGTAAGTGTTCTTGTGATGGGATCGACCACCGGAACGGTGACCGATTTCGACGGTAATTTCGAACTTACCGTACCGGACAAGGCCACGCTGCAACTATCGTACATCGGCTACAAGACTGTTGAGCTTCGCGCCGTAGAAAACATGCAGATCATCATGGAGTCTGATGCCCAGCAACTGCAGGAAGTTGTCTCCCTCGGTTATTCGGCCGTAAAGAAAGCCGAACTGAGTTCAGCTGTTGTTACCGTATCGGCAGAGAACCTGACGGACGTGACGACCAGTGATGTAGGAAACATGCTGCAAGGTAAGATTGCAGGTGTTCAAGTAAGTAACTCGACCGGTCAGCCGGGTGCTGCGGCAGAGATCCGTATTCGTGGTACAGGTTCTATCACCGCCGCGAGCGACCCTGTTTATGTGGTTGACGGTGTGATGGGCGGTCAGTTCAACCCGAACGATGTGGAGACTATTTCCGTATTGAAAGACGCCGGTGCGACCGGTATCTACGGAGCCGCTGCCGCGGGTGGTGTCATCGTTGTAACCACCAAATCGGGTAAGCGCAACGAGAAACCGCGTATCACGGTTCGTGCCTCCGCAGGTTCGACGCAACCGCTGTTCGGTCACTTCAAGCTGATGGACTCGGAGGAGTTGTATTTCTATCACAAAACGATGTACTCCCCCAACACGTTCAATCAACTTCGTCCGATTGAATTGCTGGATAACGACTTCAACTGGCAGAAAGCGTTCTTCAAGAACGGTGTGACGCAAGACTACTACATCTCGGTAGCCGGCGGTACTCAGAAATTAGGTTACTATGCTTCGTTCGATTACTACAACCAGGAAGGAACATTCCTCAACACCGGATTTGAGAAATTCTCGGGCCGTGTGAACCTGAATGCCGAAATCTTCAAATGGTTGGATATTAAGATCAGTACCTATTTCGACAAGTCGAAATCGGAGAGCGAGGCAACATGGCGTATGATGGAGAATGCGTATTACCAAATGCCTTGGGATATCCCGTACGACAAAGACGGAAACGTGGTATTCATCAATTCGGATCACCGTCCGGACGGTGGCAAATGGTACTCGCAAGACATGTTCAACTCGCTGCATAACGCGCAGTATGACTATTCGAAAGGCGGCGGTCTCTCGATGGGCGCCGACCTGCAGTTGAATTTCCATATCACCGACTGGTTGACGCTTCAATCGAGCAACCGTTACTCGCACAGCAACGGCAAGTGGGTTAGTTATCAAGACCCGCGTACGTTCCACCCCGAGTACCCGAACGGATATCTGGAGAACTCGATGGATCAGTCCAACTCGTTTGGAACGACCAATATCCTGAAAGCACAGTACCAATGGGGCGCTCATTCCGTGAACGGAATGGTGGGCTTTGAGTACGGCGTATGGAAAAGCGAGTATACGACGGCAGGCGGAACAGGAATGCCGGACGGCGTAGATGCTTTGAATGCAACGGTACCTCAGACCGTAGCCGGTTATGAAGTGCCGGGAGCCAGTTGGGCCACTTTCATCCAAGCCGGATATGACTATGGCAAACGCTATTTCATTAATGCAACGTTCCGCGCTGAGGCCAGTTCAATCTTCGCCCCGGGCAAACGTGTAGGTTACTTCCCGTCTGTAGCCGCTTCGTGGCTCATCTCCAACGAGGAGTTCATGAAAGGTCAGGATGTAGTAAGTTTCCTGAAACTGCGTGCATCGTACGGTATCACGGGTAACAACAATATCCCGTCTTACAAATACCTGTCCACGTACGCGCTGAGCGCATCGTATCAGAATATCACGACCGCTATCGCGAGCCGTTTGAGCAACCCGTTGCTTCACTGGGAGACAGCGAACATGGCTTCTGTAGGTATTGACCTGACCTTCATCAACCGTATCGATATGTCTATCGACCTCTACAACACCGATAACACGGGTCTGTTGCTGAACGTTCCGGTAGCTCCTTCGACCGGTTTCTTCGAGGTAACCAAGAACGCCGGAACGGTACGTAACCAAGGTATCGAGTTCCGTTTGGACGCACAGGTTCTCAAGATCAAGGATGTACGCTGGGATGTAGGTTTCAACCTCGGTTTCAACAAGAACCGCGTGTTGGATGCCGGTCCGAGCGGCGAGTTCAAGCAGAGTTCGAACTCCGTCAACCAGCAAGTGAAAGTGGGTCAGGATATCTATTCCTGGTACATGAAAGAGTGGGCCGGTGTTGATCCGGACAACGGAGATCCGCTGTGGTATGTGATTGATGACAACGGCAACAAGACCACGACCAATGATTACAATCAGGCGACCGAGCATGTGGTGGGCAAAGCAACCCCGATCTTCCAAGGCGGTTTGAATACGCAAATCAGTTGGAAGGGTCTGGCGCTGAGCATCAATACCAACTTTACCTATGGTAACAAGGTATATAACTACAACCGTCAAGTGCTGGATGCCGATGGTACGTATATGGGCTTTAACCAATACTCAATTGCTCACTCCGATTTGGGATGGACCCGTTGGGAGTTCCCGGGCGACGAGGCTACTCACCCGAAAGCAGCTGCTTATAACGGAAGCCACTCCAACGAAGTATCCTCGCGTTATCTGGAGGACGGCTCGTATTTCCGTCTGAAAAATATCACGCTGAGTTATGATTTCTGCGCGACATTGATTCCGAAGAAATATATGAGCAAGTGCCGCGTGTTCGTATCGGCGGACAATATCGCTACGGCGACCAAGTTCTCCGGCATGGACCCGGAAGTAAGTATTTCCACCACCGAATATCGGTTGGCCGGTATGTATGTTGACCAATACCCTGTTGCGCGCAACATCGTAGGAGGTATTGAGATTGAGTTTTGATAGAAAGTTTAAAGTTTAAAGTTTTAAAGTTTAGAGAATATGAAAACGAAACTTTTATATGTAACCGTAGCATTCGGAATGGTGCTCGGTTTGGCAAGTTGCAATCTCGATTATTTCCCTTCCGATGAGTTGAACGGCAGCGTGCTGATGGGCAGCGAAAAAGGAGCAGAATATATCATCGACGGTTGCTATACGATGCTGAAAGAGGAATACGATTATCTCGACTATGCTTCCAGCAACACGTATATCCGCCATTATCTGCAAGATGCAGAGTTTCCATCGGACAATATCTGTTTGAGTGGTCACACCACGGACCCGCTTTATCAGGCAACGTGCTACAAGATGACTTCCAACTTGAAGAATATCGGTCTGCCCTGGTGGGTTGGTTATAAAGTTATTTATACCGCCAATTCGGTAATAGAGCAGTATAAGGAAGGCGAGTCGGCATCGTGCGACCAATTGCTCGGCGAGGCTTATTTCCTCCGCGCTATGGTTCACTTCCATCTCGTATGTCTGTGCGCAAAGCCGTATGTATGCGGTCGTGAGAACAAGGGAATACCTCTCCGCATCAGCACGAACACGGACAAGACGACCCGTGCTACGGTAGGCGAGGTTTATGACCAAGTGGTAGCGGACCTGATCAAAGCATCCGAGTTGATGAATGCTCCGCGTCATGGCGGTAATCCGGGTTATGCGACCAAGAACACGGCTCTCGGTCTTCTCTCTCGCGTATATTTATATATGGAAGAGAACGAGAAAGTGATTGATGCCGTAGATCAGATGGGTTCGCCTGAGTTGGACGGCAATTTCGAGAATTATTTCGCGAATGCGCTTAACAGCAAAGAGACTCTTCTCGCGATAGCTCATACATCGCTTGAGAACCGCGGTTCCGGTAGTATCGGCAGTATGTACACTAGTGACGGCGGCGGATGGGGCGAAGTATATGCCAGCGACCCACTGATGAACCTCTACAACCGCAATCCGCAAGATAAACGATTGAGTTATATCCAGTTGCAGATTGAGACCGACAGCAAGCAACCGCTGATGGGTAAGCCCGCAGTCTTCTTCCCCGTTCCGGGTAAAGATGATTTCCGCGACAATACGTTTGCAGAACTCAAATCGGATGCCTCCGGCAAGTATTGCGAGATTAAGGACGAAAGCGGTACCGCGAAAAAATATCAGATCAAAGAGGTGAAGGTGAATGCTATGAGCCAGCCTGACTCCAAAGGCGAGTACACCCTCTATTACGTCAATTATGGCGGCGAGGAGTGCGAAGCACATCTGTATGACAAGTTCCCGGTACACAGAAATACATTCCCGAAATACTTCGTTACCAAATTCAGTTATCAGGATGGAGAGCCGATGTTGTCTTCTCCGGTACTGCTGCGTTGGGGCGAAGTGGTTCTGAACCGCGCAGAGGCGTATGCCAAGATGGGTAACACGGCAAAAGCGTTAGAGGATGTGAATCTGATTCGTAACCGTGCCGGTATCCCGGCTATGGAAGCAGGTAATCTGCACGGCTACACCGATATTCTGGATGTTGTACTCGATGAGCGCCGTATGGAACTCTCCTTTGAGGGACACCGTATGTTCGATGTATATCGTAACCGCCGTACGATGGACCGCCGCTATGCAGGCGTTCAGCCGTGGGAGGAAATCGATTATACCGCAGACAAGATTCAATTCCCGATTCCGTACGGAGAGACCTCTGTTAGCGGAATAGACCAAAATCCCGGTTATTAACCGTGATTAATAATTAAAACGTTTTACTTATTTAATCAATTCAAAAAACACAATGAAAAAAGTATTTCTTTTCGCAAGCTTACTGGCTCTTGTAGCAGTGTTTGCAACATCGTGTAAGGACAAAGTTCCTGCACCGAAAGCTCGTTTTACAGCAGCTGCTGACGGCTTGGTAGTAACCTTTACCAACGCATCGAAAGACGCAGAGACCTATGCATGGGATTTCGGAGACGGAAGTGCTGTTTCGGCAGAGAAAGACCCGATCCACACCTATGAGAAAGCCGGCAAATATGCAGTTAAGCTGACGGCCAAGAATGCCGCAGGCGAAGACTCGATGACGGAGGAAGTAGAAGTAGCACAGAAAGCATTCTCCATCAAGGTTGACGGTGACTTTGCAGACTGGGCAGAGGTTCCTGCTGATGCTCTGGCAGAGGCTAAAGTAGATGAAAATGCTACTTTGGAAGAGGTTTATGACATCAAGTTCTGCTCCACAGCTGACTTCGTTTATTTCTACATTGAGTACAATGCAGACGAGGTAGGCGTTATGGACATTTTCATCAACACCGATGACGATGACGCAACGGGTCACGCAAGCTGGCTCTGGGAGAACTCCGGTGCAGATGTACTGCTCGAAGGTGAGTTTGACGAGGAAGGCGTATGGTCGCCTGACTTCTTCAGCTTCATCAACGGTGGTGATCCTTCCGAGTGGACATGGGATGCTCTTGAGGCTACCGGTGCTCTGACTGTATGCGCAGCCAAGAAACTGAGTAACGGCCACACCGCACTCGAAGGCTCGCTGATGCGCGCAAGTCTGCCGAACCTCAAATCGTTCAAAGTTGGTGTACTCGGTCAGGGTGCAGGCTGGAGCGGTGAGACAGGCGCACTGCCTGAGACCAGAATTGATGACGAAGGTCTGAGCGTTGTTTCGCCGATGCTGGAAGTTAAACTGAACTAATCATTTTTTTCACGCCACAGGCGACTGCCCTTCGGGGCAGCCGCTTATGGCGGTTATTTTTATTCGAATACACTATGAAGAAGTCTTTTTCCTTCTTGATGATGCTTTCCATTTTGGGATGGGCTGTTGTTTCGTGCGAGCCCAAACCGGAACCTAAACCTGAACCGGTAGATGACGGCATGCGTCACGACTCGATGACCGTGACGGATGAGTTGTTTTGTAACCCCGAGCGAGGTTGGCATAAGGCGATAGAGTGCCATACGCCCAATGCGTCGCCATTGACGGCTAACTATGCCAATGCCCTGTATAACGCGGGCTATTCGCTCATTCACTTTGATTTTTATATGGAGGATTTCCGTGATACGCTGATAACGGATGCGTATTTGGATATCGTCCGCCAGAGCATGCAGGCGCTTCGCGAAGGCGGCTGCAAAGGAGTTATTCGTTTTGCATATACTAATTCTGAGAGCCAGGCCCCGCGAGAGGCTAAAAAGGATCTCATGCTTCAACATATAGCGCAGATAAAACCCATTCTGCAGGAATACGGCGATGTTATCTATACGATGGAGGCCGGATTTATCGGCGTATGGGGAGAATGGTATTACACGTCATGGTTCAAACCCAACGATTATGATAGTCGCCGCGAGATACTGGATGCCCTTTTGGATGCCCTTCCCACTGACCGTATGCTGTGCGTCCGCACGCCGGTATTCAAGATGAAATGTTACGGATGGACGTTGGCCGACACGCTGACGCGCGCAGAGGCCTATAACGGTTCTCCCAAAGCCCGTCTGGCGGCGCATGATGATGCCATCATGGCGGACAACAGCGATTTAGGAACGTTCCCCAACTCCGAGGTGCGTGCTTACTGGGAAGCCGAGACACGATACACTATTTATGGAGGCGAGTCATGCCCTCCGGGGTCGGCGGCCAGTTGTGAGAACACGCTGGATCAGTTCCTCAAGATGCATATCAGTTATCTTAACCATGATTATTACCGGACCACCATCAGCAAGTGGAGCAAGAACGGTTGTTTGGATGCAATCGACCACGGGTTGGGTTACCGCTTCGAGGGACGCGATGTAGCTACCACCAAGGACCCGAAAGCCGGCGAGGATTTAAAAGTCAAGTTGTCGTTGGTCAATGTAGGTTACTCGGCACCGAAGAACCCGCGTGATATCCAGATGTTGCTCATCAGTGCAGATGACGCTAAAGAGGTGATGAGCGTTATTCCGAACACCGATCCGCGCTTCTGGTTCACGGACGAGATGCAGTATGTGGAGGCGGTCTTCAAACCGAAGAAGGCCGGTCAGTACAAACTCTATCTCTATATGCCGGACCCCAAACCGACATTGCATGACAACCCGCGCTATGCGATTCGTCTCGCCAACGAAAATTGCTGGGATGAAAAGACGGGATATAACTATTTGACTACTATAAACGTTGAATAATATGAAAGACAAACTTTGGTTACTTTTTATCCTCATCACCGTTGTTACATGGGGTGTGTGGGGAGCCTTCTCAGGGTATCAGATCCAGAACGGAATACCTGATACCGTAGTGTATATCCTTTGGGCGCTATCGATGATTCCGTGCGCGATTGTAGCCTTGGTTATCAACAAGGGCAAGTTCATGCATGACGGCAAATCGGCGCTTCTCGGTTGCACGGTCGGTCTGCTTGGTGCCGGCGGTCAGTTGGTGCTCTTCAAGGCGTTGACCCTTGGTCCGAGTTACATCATCTATCCGTTTATCTCGATGTCGCCGGTGATTGTTATCACGCTGGCTGCTATCTTCCTGAAGGAGAAAGCGACGCGTTGGCAGATTGCGGGTATCGTGGTTGCGCTTGTGGCTATTCTGCTGCTTTCGCTTGAGACCGGTCAGGAAGGCAGTCCTGTCAGCGGATGGCTGTGGATTGTATTAGCCATCTTGGTACTTTTTGCTTGGGGTATCCAGGGTTTCTTCATGAAGTTCGCCAATAACAGCATGGACGCGGAGAGTATCTTCGTTTGGATGGCTATTTCCGGGTTGGCACTTATTCCGGTAGCTTGGTTTATGAACAGCGAACCGATGAGCGCACCGGAGTTCTTCGCTGCACAGGAATCGGCGGGCACGTGTCTTGGATGCTTCGGTATTCAGATTCTGAATTCGATCGGTGCGTTGACACTCGTTTATGCTTATCGGTATGGCAAGGCGGTTATCGTTTCGCCGATGGAGGGTTTGTCGCCGATGGTGACGGTACTGCTGTCGCTTATTATCTTGAGCGTGATACCGAACCCGCTGCAGATTGCAGGTATCTGCTGCGCCGCTTTTGCAATGTATGCTTTGTCTAAATAGACAATATAATCTTTTTTATTAACTTTTAAATTTTTACGATTATGAAAAAATCTATTCTTTTGATCGCTGCTATGTTTGCAGCATTCACGGTAAGTGCAAAAGAGATTACCGTTGACCTCAGTAAAGCAGAAGTAGTAACAACCGGCGGTTCTGGAACACTTTCGTTCGCATCTAATGAACTTACCGTTAACTGGGAAGTAACCGTAGGTTGGGAAGTTACAGGAGTAGAGATACCTCTCGGCAGCCTTACTAATATCACTAACATTTCTTTCGATTATCAAGGAAATAGTACAGAAGAGGTAGCATTGATACCATACGTTCGTGACGAAGAAGGGAATCGTTGGTTTGATAGTAATAACATGGGGGATTTACGGAATAGTTCTTGGACCACTCTTTCTTTAGTTCCGTCAGAGAAACTTTGGGATGCTCCTGCATATCCTTACGGAGAGAAAAATATTGTTAAATTAGGCATTATCGCTAATCCCGAGAATCCTACTTCTGGTATTTTCAAAATCCGCAATGCGAAGATTACGGCAGATTGGCCCACTTCTATCGACAACACGGCTTCTGAGGTTAAGGCTATCAAGACCATCAAGGACGGTCAGATGGTTATCGTTCGCGACGGTAAGAGCTACAATGCTCTCGGCGCAGAGATGAAATAATAGTATGTCTATACGTCATTTTATCATAGGAATTCTATTGAGTGCAGGTGCCGCAGCTTATGCGGTGCCTTCACTCGTTTACAACGGCGACACTCTGGAGTGGAACTACGCGTGGAAACGGGTTCAATGCGGAACGCTCGATGTCAAAGAGAACATCATCGAGGTTTCCGGAATAGCTTGTTCGCGTGTAACACCGGGTTATATCTGGATGCAGAGTGATGAGACGGACTCGAAAACGAATCCGTTCATCATTGCTACGGATGAAAAAGGAGAGAAGCGCGCTTGCAAGGTGAACTTCAACAAGATCTACCGCTGGGACTGGGAAGATATGTCCGGTGGCGTGTATGAAGGCAAGGATTATCTCTTTATCGGTGGTTTCGGCGATAACGACGAGACGGATGGCGAGTACTGCATCATCTATTTTGAAGAGCCGGCCATTGACCCCGTGAACACTCCGGAGGTGACGGTGACAGCCAGCAGAATCAAGTTCGTTTATCCGGACGGCAAAAGACATAACTGCGAGGCGCTGATGTATGACAACCTGACGCAGACGATTTTTATCATCACCAAGGTGTATTATAATGTGTGCCAGGTCTTCAGCATCCCCTTCCGTCTCGATTATGGCGATGAGATGCAGACCTTGACCTATATCTGCGACCTCGGTGTCAAGTCCGACCTCGGCGACGGTTCCAAGCCTTACAAAGGGTTCCACCTCGTGACGGCAGCGGATATATCGCCGGACGGCAAGTATATCCTCATCAAGAACCACAATAATATCGTAGCCAAGTACTCATGGATTCTCTATTGGGCACGTCAGGACGGCGAGAGTATAGCCGATGTGCTCAAGCGTCAACCGCAACCGCTGCACTGCTACAGTTATGAATGGCAAGGTGAAGCTATCTGCTGGTTGGATGACGATACCTTCTACACTACGTCCGACGCGGACGACGGCAATCCGCCGATTTTCAAATACATGCGCCAATGGCCCGACGGTATCGACCAGACAGTCGGTGGCAAGGGACAAACTGGAAACGGCAAGTTCATCCGTGACGGTCAGTTATGCATCCGCCGTGGCGGTAAGATTTACACCGCGACCGGTCAGGAGTTGAGATAATCAAGCCGGTAGACAAAACAAGTAAGCGCCCTTTTGCGAGGACGCTTATTTTTGTTAATCTGTGTCACAGCGGCACCGTTCTATCCGTGCATGCGGTATTCGGAAGCGGACGCCTATCTCTGCCCCGACGGCGATCGGAAGTGCTTTGCCGGTTACTATCTCCGTGGCGAGCACAGAGGAGTAATCGTTCATAAAGGCATGCGCCTGTCGGTTCGCCTCATCGCTTGTATCATTGCGCCAACCGATAGGAGTTGCCGTCTCCTGCATCGGGATGGCCGACATAAAATGGAAAGTACCTCCAATGGCACCGTATAGCCAGATATTATGATTATTATCCACAGGTGCTTCGATACCCAGTTTGACAAACGCGGCTACGGTCAGTTGCGTCTTGAGCGCGTAGGTGCTTTCCGGTTCGCAGCTATAGAAACCGTGGTTGGGAACATCGTTCAGGGTCATACCCCAAGGGGTATATTCGCCGCGGTGGGTGAGCGAACCGCTATACTCGGCCTTGGCTATCACGGGGATACAGGGCTTGACTCCTATCTGCCCGTATAAACGTGTGTCCTGTCCCACGGGGAAACGCAGGTAGAGCGAAACAGGTATTTCTATCATCCATAATTGCTGCCGGTCTGCCCAGCGGTGCACGGTTATGAAATGATTATACAGTTCGCCTTCCGAATCGGTTACGCCCAGCCATTGTGCTTCCCCGCTCATCAATGCAGTCGCTCCGTAGCGCGCTATATCCACGCCTACGCCGACACCTATCATGCGCGTGAACTGAAGACCGTACCCGATATGTCCGTTCAGACCATACGAACCCGTTTGGCGCATACTCAGATTTGGTTGCGTCTTATTACTCAGTCCGTATGCCAGAGTACTCCATCCGCCGCCTACCGACAGCTCGATAAACGACGAGACACCGTACATTGCGGTGGTTGCGCACAGCATGACGCTGACTATGATGGTGCGGAGATGTTTCATCAGTATAATACTCTCTCTGAGCTGATATTACCCTTATCATCCGTGAGCACCCATATATAGCATCCTCTCTGTACGGCGGGATGCTTCGGTTGCTCGTTCCATTCGCCAATCTTATGTCCGTAGCAAGTATAGAGCACGGCGGATTTGATTTTCTTTCCCGGGTTCAGCGTGGCGCTCTTGGGGAAGTCTTCAAACCGCCCTTCGCACGAGAGAACCTGTGTGCCGGATGCGGTGGTGGCCTCCACATAATAGGTATTGCCGTCACCCTCCATCACTACGCCTTGCGTATAGAGGAACTGCTGCGTCGCGTCGTCTATCTTAACGCCGTTCTTGTACCACTGGAAACTGACGAACTGCTCATCGCCGTTATCCACAAAAAGCAGATCGTTCCATTTGCGATATACTATATCTTTGCACTCGGGTTTTGGGGGCGGCGGCGCAGTGACATCCTGCGCTTTTGCCTCCATCGATACACCGGCCCATAAAGCCGTTATCATCCATGCCGTTACAAAATACTTTTTCATATACATAGTGTGTTTTTTATTCAACAGGTGTTATCTCCACGCGGCGGTCCAGACTGATGTTATGGTCGCCCTGTATATAATCGCGGTCAATACCTTCTCCGCGGCTTTGCATCTGGTCATCGTTCACGCCTAATTGCCGCAGCATATCGATGATGACTTGCGCACGCTCCTCCGACAAACGTTGGTTGCGCTCCTTACCGCCTTCACGGCTGGCGTGACCGGTGACGAGTATCTTCTGCGTCGGGTTCTCTTTGAGTATATCCGCCAACTTGACGAGTATGTCTGCCGGTTTGAGTTGGGGTTCGGTGGAGTTCTTGTCAAACCAGATAACCGATTTCTCGGTGATGCGCTTGATTTGGGCTACAGTGACGGCTTTGACGGTGGTCACTACGCGCTCTTGCAGCGTGGCGGTGGTATCGCATACATTGATGCGGGTGTAGGTAGCAGGAGGAGGCGTGCTCTTTTTCGCTTTCTTCTCCGGGCGGGAGTGGAAATTGATACCGATGCGCATACCTGCCTGCCAGGGGTGGACAGCGGAAGCGTACTGCGTGCCGATGAGACCGGCATACTCATTCATGAAATCATGCATCTTATAACCCGTAGCGTCTGTCTGTTTCCATCCGATGTCTTGCTTTGTCGCGCAGATATTATTGACGGTGTAGGTTCCGTATAGTCCGATGAGCAAGTCCAGTTTGGCGGAGAGCGGGATAGCCAGTCCGAAATCCGCCATCAGTCCGACTGCCGGCATTTTCAATTTCAACGCTTGTTTGCCGGTTCCGAAATCGGAAGCCTGCTCCGTATAGAAATCATGGTCGTCCACATGGGATAACTCCAGATTCCATGCCTCGTACCATCCGGTATGGTCGATTGATCCGCCGGTCAGTTGCCGCGAAGCGGCGAGCGCAAATCCAAAATCGGCTCCCAGGTCGGCATATATCTTGAGCGGGCCGTTCTTGAGCGTTGCCTTGGTGGGGTAGGAGCATTGAATCAGCACCGGCACATCCAGCATGTA
>Ga0247611_10006482_pt1 | contig 15010 bp, 16 predicted proteins | sample 177DNAGHGhighgp2_FD_192422 | JGI IMG/M metagenome (GOLD analysis project Ga0247611, IMG submission 192422) | Sheep rumen microbial communities from Palmerston North, Manawatu-Wanganui, New Zealand - 1770 DNA GHGhigh gp2 | ecosystem: Host-associated > Mammals > Digestive system > Stomach > Rumen...
TTGGCGTAAAAAAAGAGGAGGCTTAGATACCTAAGCCCCCTTGGAACGATAGATCTACCGCCTTGCTCTGCTGTATGCGTGAGTAGGGCGGTATGTCGTTGGTCACCCATATGTTACCACCGATGATGGAGTGGTGGCCGATGGTGATGCGCCCCAGGATGGAGGCATTGGAGTAGATGGTGACGTGGTCCTCGATAATCGGATGGCGTGGCACGTTCAGCATATTGCCGTTCTCATCGTATTTGAAGCTCTTGGCGCCCAGTGTCACGCCCTGGTAGAGGGTAACGTGGGTGCCGATGATGCACGTCTCTCCAATGACGACGCCCGTGCCGTGGTCAATGGCGAAGTACTCACCAATCTGTGCACCTGGATGGATGTCTATACCTGTTATCGAGTGCGCCTGCTCCGTGATGATGCGCGGCAGGATGGGAATCTCCATCTTGTGCAGGGCATGGGCGATGCGGTAGTGGGTCATGGCGTTCACCACAGGGTAGCTGAAGATGACCTCGCCATAAGTCTGTGCGGCAGGGTCGTTGTCGAACATCGCCTCAACGTCGGTATACAGCATCCGCTTTATCTCAGGCAGATTGTCGATGAACTGCAGTGCGAGCGTCTGAGCTGAATTTTCGGCATTCCCCTGACATTCTGTACAGAACTGCAGACCACAGGCAATCTGGTGGCGCAGCAACTCATAGAGTTCCTCCATGTTGACACCTATGATATAGGACCGCATACGCTCGTCGGCCTGTCGCTTATGAAAGTAGTCGGTGAAGATGATGACCTTCACCAGCTGCACAATGCGCTTAACTTCCTCGACTGAAGGCAATGGCGCTCCTGTGGCAGGCATCATGCTGTCTTCCTTCTCCGTGTGGCCGGCCATGATAGCCACATTGCGCTGTAGTATTTCGTTAATGTCTTTCTTTCCCATCGTGATTTATCTGATAAATAACAGTTCGCGGTATTTGGGCAACGTCCACAGACCATCCTCTACAATCAGTTCCAGTTTGTCAATCTCCTTGCGGATGTCCTCCATCTTGGGGCAGACAGTGTCATGGTACTGGATGGCACGCTCGTGAATGCTCTCAATGCGATTAGCCACGCGTCGGGCATCCGTCAGGTCCTCTACCAGCTGTTCGATTTTTTCCGTGCGTTCGGCAATTTCCTCGATAAGCTTCATGTTACGGCTTGACAGACGTTCGGCCTTCTCAGCAGGGAAGACGTCCTTCATGCCCTGTACGTTCTTGATGAGCTGGCTCTGGTAGTGGGTGGAGACAGGGATGATGTGGTTCATCGACAGGTCACCCAGCACGCGGGCCTCTATTTGCACCGTTTTCACGTACATTTCCCACTTGACTTCATTGCGCGCTTCCAGTTCCTTGCGGTTCATCACCTTGGTGTTCTCGAACATGCGGATGGAAGAGTCGTCGAGATAGTGCTCGAAGATGACGGGGCACGACTTCTCCACGTCCAGTCCGCGGCGGGCTGCCTCTTTCACCCACTCTTCGCTGTAGCCGTTGCCGTCGAAGCGGATGGGCTTGCAGGCCTTAATGTCCTCGCGCAGCACTTCGACGATGGCGTGGAACTTGGCTGTGTGGCCTGTGCCGGTCGTGTATTCCGGTCGCAGTGCAAACTCGGCAATCTTCTGGTCCACGCGCTCCTTGAACGATGTCAGGGCTTCAGCCATTGCAGCGTTCAGCGCTATCATGGCCGAGGCGCAGTTGACGCTGGAGCCTGGGGCGCGGAACTCGAAGCGGTTTCCCGTGAAGGCAAAGGGCGATGTGCGGTTGCGGTCCGTATTGTCGATGATGAGGTCAGGAATCTGCGGAATGTCTATCTGCATACCTTTCTTTCCCTTCAGGGTGAAGAGCTCTGTAGCTTCCGACTCCTCGATCTTATCCAGGAGTTCTGTCAGTTGGGTGCCAAGGAAGCTGGAGATGATAGCTGGGGGAGCCTCGTTGCCGCCTAAGCGGTGGGCATTGGTGGCACTCATGATGGAGGCTTTCAACAATCCGTTGTGACGATAGACGGCCATTAGCGTCTCAACGATGAACGTCACGAAACGTAGCGTTTCGTTGGCCGTGGCCTCGGGGTTCGAGGCATCGGTCTTTCCTGGGGCGTGCAGCAGCACACCGTTGTCTGCGCTCAGACTCCAGTTGTTGTGCTTACCGCTGCCGTTGATGCCGTCAAATGGTTTTTCGTGGAGCAAAACGCGAAAGCCGTGGTTACGTGCCACCTTCTTCATCAGCGACATGAGCAGCATATTATGGTCGACGGCCAGGTTGCACTCCTCAAAGATGGGGGCCAGCTCGAACTGGTTGGGGGCCACCTCATTGTGGCGTGTCTTACAGGGAATGGCCAGCTCCAGTGCCTGTATCTCCAAGTCCTTCATGAACGCCTGCACACGGTCGGGGATGGTACCGAAGTAGTGGTCGTCCATCTGCTGGTTCTTGGCGCTCTCGTGTCCCATCAGCGTGCGGCCCGTCATCAGCAGGTCGGGACGGGCAGAGTAGAGCCCTTCGTCCACGAGGAAGTATTCCTGCTCCCAGCCGAGATTCACCTGTACCTTCGTCACATTGTCATAGAAGTACTGGCAGACATCCGTGGCCGCTTTGTTTACGGCATGCAGGGCGCGCAGTAGCGGAGCCTTGTAGTCCAGTGCTTCGCCAGTATAGGCAATGAAAATGGTGGGGATACACAGCGTGTCGTCGATGATGAAGACGGGGCTGGTGGGATCCCAGGCGGAGTAGCCGCGTGCCTCGAAGGTGTTGCGAATGCCGCCATTGGGGAAGCTGGAGGCATCGGGCTCCTGCTGTACCAGCAGCTTGCCGCTGAACTTCTCTATCATGCCCCCTTTGCCGTCGTGTTCGACGAAGGCATCGTGTTTCTCGGCCGTGCCCTCTGTCAGGGGCTGGAACCAGTGGGTGTAGTGCGTGACACCCTTCTCCATGGCCCATCGTTTCATGCCTGCCGCCACAGCGTCGGCTATCGAACGGTCCAGCCGTGCTCCGTTGTCCATGACGTCGATCATCTTGTCGTACACGTCCTTGGGCAGGTATTTATACATCTTTTTGCGGTCGAACACATATTTGCCGAAGAATTCCGACGGACGCTCCGAGGGCGCCTTGACGTCGACGGCGCGTTTTTTGAACGCTTCTTCTACTACTTGGAATCTCAGATTATTTGCCATCATACTTTTGCTTTTTACCTTTTCACTATTTTACCTTTTTGCCATTTCGTCGTCAGAACGGAATGATGCTCAGTCCGAAGAGGAGTGTGGCTTTCTTCAGATATGGGTTTGTGTTGATCTCTGCGAAGACGGGCATGCGGACGTCGCCCAGGTCGATGTCCTTGGTGGCGCGCAGCGAAGCGCAGACGCAGGCCACGCCGTCAGCATAGGAATATTCCTTCACCTTGATATCAGTGGTGCCCAGCAGGGTGTCCACTGTTCGAGTCGTCCACCATCCTGAACTCTCCATGGGTGTCATGCCGGCCGTAATCTGCCAGTCCAGTTCTGCCAGCTTGAAGGGTATGCCCAGCTCGATGTAGGTAGAGTAGGCGTGCTTGTCGCTGTCAATCTTGAAATCGTTGCCCCAGAACGTGCAGTAGCCCTGCAGGGAGAAATATTTACAGGAGAAGCCCAGGTTGCCTTCCAGTGAGTGGGCCCCCTTTTTCTCGTCGTAGTAGAAGTAGCGGTTCTCCGTGTCGATGCCTGTCTCCCAGTAGTCTGTTACGCCCAGGTTGAACCCTCCCAGCTTGTAGCCCAGCGAGAGGTTGATCTCCTGTTCGTCGTCTTTCTGGATGCCGGCGCTGCCGTTGGCCGACAGATATAGTCCCTGCCAGCTGATGGTAGCCGTGGGTTGTATGCTCAGTCCGCCCTTGTCCTGACCGCGCCAGATGTAGTGGGTGACGATGTCAGCCTCGACGTTGGCCTCTACTTCATCCTGTGCTGATACAGCGTGTGGGGACAAGGTGATGGCCGCAAGGGCCAATAACATCATTTTCTTCATATGTTTTCTCTATGCTTGTTTGTCGATATATCTCTTGGTGATGTCGCCATAGTGGTCGATACGACGGTCACGCAGGAACGGCCACCAGCGGCGTACCTGTTCTGACCGCTCCATGTCCATCTCCACGATGATGCTCTCTTCCTCGTCGGCCGATGCTTCGTAGATGATTTCGCCTTGAGGGCCGGCAACGAAGGAGGTGCCCCAGAACAGAATGCCTTTGGTCTGTCCGCTGGGGTCGGGTTCGTGGCCCACGCGGTTCACGGTGACTACAGGTAGTCCGTTGGCCACGGCATGTCCGCGTTGAACGGTCTGCCAGGCGCGTCTCTGCCGTTCCTGCTCCTCAGGTGTGTCGCTTGACTCATAGCCGATGGCCGTGGGGTATATGAGTACTTCGGCTCCCTGCAAGGCCATCAGTCGTGCTGCCTCTGGGTACCACTGGTCCCAGCACACCAGCACGCCCAGGCTGCCTACGCTTGTCTGTATGGGGTGGAAGCCCAGATCGCCTGGTGTGAAGTAGAACTTCTCGTAGTAGGCCGGGTCGTCAGGGATGTGCATCTTGCGGTATTTGCCTGCGATGGTGCCGTCGCGCTCAATAACGACGGCCGTGTTGTGGTAGAGACCGGCTGCGCGGCGCTCGAAGAGCGACGTGACGATGACGACGCCGTAGCGTTTGGCCAGTTCGCTGTACAGCTCTGTCGAGGGCCCAGGGATGGGCTCTGCCAGGTCGAAGTTATCCACGTCCTCCACCTGGCAGAAGTAGAGTGAGTTGTGCAGTTCCTGCAGGACCACCAGCTGTGCGCCGCGCCGTGCCAGGTCGGCAATGCCGTCGGCGAGCCTCACGATGTTGTCTTTGACGTCAGCCGTGTTGTGTTGTTGCAGGAATCCTATCTTTAGTTTCTTCATATCCGTATGGTCTTGTTTTCAGATTGTTCTGAGATGGCACCTTGGGGGTATTGCATAGTGCAGCAGTGCAGCGAGCCGTGCTGGCGAATGACGCTGCGGCAGTCAATGCCGATGATGTCGCGCCCAGGGAATGCCTGACCAATGAGTCGCATGGCCTCAGCGTCCAGGTCGGCCTGGTCATAGGTGGGGCATAGCACGGCGCCGTTGATGACCAGGAAGTTGGCGTAGGTGGCCGGCAGTCGCTCGTCTTCCTCGAAAATGGGACGCGGCATTGGCAGCTTGAGCAGCCGGTAAGGACGTCCGTCGGTGGTGCGGAAAGTGCGTAGTTGCTGCTCCATCAGCTGCAGTTCTTTGAACTGCTCGTCCTGTGGGTCGTCGCACCCTATGTAGAGCAGGGTGTCGTCAGGACAGATGCGTACCAGCGTGTCGATATGGCCGTCAGTGTCGTCGCCCGTCAGGTTGCCGTGGTCTATCCACAGCACGCGGTCGGCACAGAGGTAGTCCTTCAGGCGCTGCTCTATCTCGTCCTTGGTCAGCGGCTGGTTCCTGTGTGGCGCCGTCAGGCAGCCTGTCGTGGTGAAGATAGTTCCCTGTCCGTCACTCTCTATCGAGCCTCCCTCGAGCACAAAGTCCAGATGGTCGGCATACGTCCCCGTCACCACACCGCTGTCGTACAGGCGGCGGTTGATGGCATTGTCGAGGTCGGCCTGGAACTTTTCGCCCCAGCCGTTGAAGCAGAAGTCGAGCAGACAAATGCCGCCATGGTCGTCCACCAGCGTTATGAATCCGTGGTCGCGTGCCCAGGTGTCATTGGTGGGCGGTTCGACGATGATGATGGGCTCGTATTTTCTGATCGTACGAGCCATTTCCTCGTAGATCGCTGTGATCTCGTCCAGCATCGGCGCCCAGTCTGTTTTTGCGTGCGGCCAAGTCAGCTGCACGGCGCTCTGTGGTTCCCATTCGGCAGGCAATCTGTAGTTTTCTTGTAAAAACATGGCGCAAAATTACGAAATAATTATGAATTATTCGTATCTTTGCACCAAAATATTGCAAGATGCTGGAATTAAAGGATGCTTCGCTGGCTGTTGGCGGCCGACAGATGTTCCGCCGACTGTCGCTGATGGCCCATGAGGGACAGGTGACCTGTATCACGGGTGGCGAGGGCAGCGGTAAGACGCTGCTGCTGCGTGTGATGATGGGGTTCGTGCCGCTCGACGAGGGACTTGTCAGCATTGACGGCGAGCTGCTGACGCCGCTGTCGGCTACGGTTTTCCGTCGTCAGATGGCTTATGTCCCTCAGTATGTGGCGAGCAGTCCGTCAACGTTTGTCCCTGACACGTCCGATCTCGAGACGGTGTGGGGCGGGGGAGAGGTGCCGGCTATGGAGACGCGCCCCATTGAGATGCCTGTCGTCACCATTCAGGACAAGGCGATAGTCCTGGCCGACGACCCCGATGTGGCCATGCTGGGTCAGCTGAAGGCGCTGGCCAGTAGTGGGCGTACAGTCGTTGTGGCCAGTTGCAGGGAGGAATATCTTACTATGTCAGACAAAATCATGAATCTTCAAGATGATGAGTATACCGTTTCTTAAGATTGTGGCGGCCTTGTTGCTGCTCGTAGTGCCGGGCTATCTGCTGCTGCGCTTCGACATGCAGCTGCTGCAACGCTTGGCGAAGACCATTGTCAGGATGGCTGTGCAGATGGCCGTTGTGGCAGGAGTGCTGTGGGCGCTGTGGCGCTTTGACTCGCCGTGGCTGTGCCTGCTGTGGATTGTCGTGATGTCTGTGGTGGTGGCATGGATGCTGCTGCGCCGTGCCCGTCTGCCGCAGACGCTACTGCTGCCTGTCGTGGGCGGTCTGCTGGCGGGTGTGCTGACGGTGGGCAGCTATGTGCTGCTGGTCGTGCTGCGGCCAGAGCATGCGTTGTCGGCACGCTGGATGATACCCGTCGCTGCCGTTCTGCTGGCCCACATGCTGGCCACCAACGTGCGTGGCGTGAGTGCCTATTTCGAGTCACTGCGCAGCGACTCGGCCAGCTACTACACGCAGCTGGGCAACGGCAAGTCGCGCCTGACGGCGTTGACACCCTATGTGCGCCAGGCTCTGCGCAGTATGGTAGAGCCAGCCGTCGCCAGTCTGTCCGTCATGGGACTGTTTGCATTGCCAATGCTGCTGTCTGGTCTGCTGCTGGGTGGTCTGTCGCCTGTTGTTGCCTCGCTGCTGTTCCTGCTGCTGGTGTTGGCTGTCTTGGCGTCTTCTCTCGTCTCGCTGGTGGTGACGTTGTGGCTCTCCGACCGCTTTGCCTTCAACAAGCGTGGTGAACTCTTGTAGACCGAAAAGCCTTAAAAAACGATAAAAAAGGACTCCCTTCTTTGTATAAGTGAGGGAAAGTTCGTATCTTTGCAAACCAATTCATACGATTAAGAAGCGTGAAGATTAAGGAAGTGTTAAGCGCCCTTGAACAGTTCGCGCCCCTGCCCTTGCAGGAAAGCTGGGATAATGCTGGCCTGCAGGTTGGATTGACAGAGGCGGAGGTTTCAGGGGCCTTGTTGTGCTTGGACGTGACTGAACGCGTCGTCGACGAGGCTGTGGCCAAAGGCTGCAATCTCATTGTCAGCCATCATCCACTGTTGTTCCGCGGTTTGAAGACCATTAGCGACCTGACGGACGTGCAGCGCACGGTGCGCAAGGCAATCCGTCACGACGTCTGTGTGGCGTCTTACCATACGAATATGGACAACGCTCAGGATGGCGTGAATTTCCGCATGGCTCAGAAGCTGGGACTGTGCAACGTCAGTTTCATGTCTCCGCGCAGGGTGGGTGAGACAGAGTGCGGCAGTGGGGTGGTCGGCGAACTGATAGAGCCGATGACCGCCGATGACTTCGTTTCGCTGGTCAAGAAGACGTTCGGCGTGGCATGTGCCCAGTGCAACGAACTGCTACGCCGTCCTGTACGCAAGGTGGCTCTCTGTGGTGGTGCCGGCGACTTCCTGCTCGACGAGGCGGTGGCACTGGGTGCCGATGCTTTCATCACGGGCGAAATGCACTATCACCAGTACTTCGGCTATGAGCAGCGCGTGCAGATATGTGTCATCGGCCACTATCAGAGCGAGCAGTACACGCCGGAGGTGTTTCGTGACATCATCAGCCGGCAGTGCCCTGGCGTCCGATGTGTGATGGCCGAGACCAACACGAATCCGATCTGCTATATTTGACGTGAGACGTGAAATGAGATAAAGACAATATAATCGTTTAAATTTGTAACAAAAAATGGCAAAGAAAGATCCTACAGACTTGACGGTAGAAGAGCGTCTGAAGACCCTCTACCAGTTGCAGACAGCCCTCTCGTCAATCGACGAGAAGCGTACCCTGAGAGGTGAGCTGCCCCAGGAGGTGAACGACCTGGAAGACGAGATTGAAGGTTTGAACACGCGTGTGCAGCGCATCCAGGCCGACATTGACGAGTTCCAGGCAGCCGTTGTCCAGAAGAAAGGCGAGATTGCCGATGCTGAGGCCAGTGTGGCACGCTACAAGGCACAGTTGGACGATGTGAAGAACAACCGCGAGTACGACACACTGTCGAAGGAGATTGAGTTCCAGTCGCTCGAGATTGAACTCTGTCAAAAGAAGATCCGTGAGGCACAGGCACGCATCGCTGAGAAAACCGAGGAGCTGGAACGCAACAAGACCAACATCGAGGAGCGTTCTAACGACCTGGAAATCAAGAAGAGTGAGCTCGACGAGATTATGGCCGAGACACGTGCCGAGGAGGAGAAGCTGAAGGAGAAGGTGAAGGAGTTGGAGGCCAAGATTGAGCCGCGTCTGCTCGCCTCGTTCAAGCGCATCCGCAAGAATGCACGCAACGGCCTTGGTGTGGTCTACGTTCAGCGCGATGCCTGCGGCGGCTGCTTCAATAAGATTCCGCCCCAGCGCCAGCTTGACATCAAGATGCACAAGAAGATTATCGTCTGCGAGTACTGCGGCCGCATCATGATCGACCCCGAACTGGCAGGCGTTAAGATTGAGAAGCCCGCTGACGCAGAGAAGAAGACAACGCGTAAGCGCGCCATCCGCAAGACATCGACCGCCTCGTCGAAGAAGGCTGCCGATGCCAACGATGCAGAGTAAGTCGTCAGGCGCTTCTTAAAGCGTCCTCTGCCTGTTAAAGTTTTTCGTAATCAGGAATGTCTTCGAGAAACGTGTAGCAGTGGCGCTCGTAGTCCATGCGGCAGCAGTAGTGCTGCATTCCGTTTGAGACGATAAGATAATCCACTTTCAGCAGAAGATTGTAGGCCGAAATCTGGTCGAACGTCTTCTGCTGAAGTTGTATTGTAGGGGCCTTGTATTCCACGATCATGCGCGGCCGCATCTGTGGCGTATATAATAAGGTGTCGCAGCGCAGCCTTTTCTCGCCGATGCGCAGTTCCACCTCGTTTGCGAGCAGCGTCTTGGGGAAGGCCTTGTGCTCGACGAGAAAGTGTGTGAAATGCTGGCGGACCCACTCCTCAGGCGTCAGCGCCACGTATTTGCGGCGCAGGAAGTCGAAAATCTGCCGTTTCCCGTCCTGCTCGCTGACTTTTATTTCGTACGAAGGTAGGTTCAACTGGTACATAAAATCGTGTTTTTATTTTGTTTTTCGCCCGATTTGCACTACTTTTGCAGGCAAAAGTACAAAATATAAATGAAATAGCCAATGGCAGAGCCGAAAAATGCTACTTTTGAGAGCATCATGCACAGTCTGAGCGAGGGGAAGTACCAGCCGCTCTACTATCTGATGGGTGACGAGCCCTACTACATCGACCAGATCACGAACTACATTGCCGAGCATGCGCTGGCACCCGAGGAGCGCGACTTCAACCAGACCATCCTCTTTGGTTCCGACGTGACGGCCTCGCAGGTGGCCGATGCGGCGCGCCGCTATCCCATGATGGCCGAGCGGCAGGTGATTATCGTGAAAGAGGCGCAGAACCTGAAGCAGACGGAGGCGCTGGAGAAGTACCTGAAGTCGCCCATGCCCTCGACCGTGCTGGTGATGTGCCACAAGAACGGCAAGATTGACGGCCGCAAGCGCGAATACGTGAAGCTCATCCGCGAGGCGGGCGTGCTCTTCGAGAGCAAGAAGCTGAGCGAGCGCGAGCTGACGGTGTTCATTGAGAAGTACCTGCGCGATCGCCAGGTGTCCATCGACCCTAAGTCGACACAACTCATCGCCGATGCCATCGGCTCTGACCTGAGCCGTCTGACTGGTGAGCTCGACAAGGTGCTCATCAGTCTGCCGAAAGAGGATAGGAGAGTGACGCCCCAGGTGGTTGAGGACCAGATTGGGGTGAGCAAGGACTTTAATGGTTTTGAGCTGCGCGATGCCATCGTCCACCGTCAAGTTTTCAAGGCCAATCAGATAATCAAATATTTTGACGAAAATCCGAAGGCCGGAAGCATCTACTCATTTCTCCCAATGCTCTTTAATTACTTCCAAAATCTGATGATTGCGTTTTATTCGCCAAATAGGACCAGCCAGGAGGCGGTTGCTGACTGGTTGGAACTGCGATCACCATGGGCTGCGAAGGACTACATGACGGGCATGAGAAACTACACCGCTGGCAAGGTGATGCAGATCATCGGTAAGATACGCGAGATAGATGCTAAAAGTAAGGGTTTGGACAACCCCAATACCCCTCCAGGAGAGCTGATGAAGGAACTGATTTTTTACATTTTGCACTAAAAACGACCCTTTTTCGGCTCTAGAATTTCTAAAAACAGCGTTCCTGGCGAACGCTTTTTTTGTGCCGAAAAGCCTATAAAACCAAGCCTTTCGCGCTGTTTCTACCCTCTCAAAACTCGCGTATTTCCAGTCGTCTGTCCTGTCGTCAGGAATACGCGAGTATTGCCGAAAAATGGAAATTTCGCACACCCAGAATTCATTATTCACATTGTTTAGCATTTGATATCTTGAATTTTTAGACTTGGATACGTTTACAATTCTAACTGATTTACATTTACGAAGACATCAGGATAGGCCGCAGAGACAATATTCAGAAATTTACATTTGAATATAAAAACCAAAACATCACGATTTTCCTTTTTATATTGATAAATATGCAGTACCGAATTTTAATATATAACCTACTGAAACCCAGTAAATTATGATTATTATCAGCAGTAAGTTTCGAATTATTCATCACCTTCGCCCAAGTGAAGTTGCATATATGCGCCCCATTATGCAGTTTAGGTTTAAATACCTCTTTAATAACCAGTTATTTATGTAAAATGGCCTAAAATAAGGCTTTGTAGCAGTATTAATTACTAAATTAGGATTTCTAAATATAAACCAAGCTGATTTGGTGTTCTACTTTCTAAACCGAAATATCTACATATCAATATCTGAATTTGTTTATAAAAAAATTCTCGTTACATTTGTTGCAGGTTCCATTTTTTTGTTTTACCTTTGTAAACTGAAACAAAAACGGGCTTTTTGCCCCCTATTTACTGTTTATTGGTTATGAAAGAACGAATTCGCCAGATTATGGAGTCGATGCACATGACCCAGCAAGTGTTCGCTCAGTTCATTGGGATGTCCCCTGCCTCACTCAGCAGCATCTTCAATGATCGAACGAAGCCCACGCTGAACATCGTCGAAGCCATCAAATTGAAAATTCCCAACATCAATACCGACTGGCTGATGTTTGGCCATGGTACCATGTTTATGAACGACAACGAGCCTTCTTCAGGCCCTCAAGAGCCCCCTTCAGGTAGCTCTGGTGGACTCTTCGATGGGGTTCCTCCCATCACCGATTTATTCTCATCAGCCTCTCCTACCCCTCAGGGAACGGTCCGACAGGTACCTTCGAACAATGGTGTAAAAAGTACACACCCGAATTCTGCGTTTGAGGAAGTAAAAAATGCCGACAAATCGCCACGCCGAGTCGTTGAGATTCGCGTCTTCTACGACGACCAGACGTGGGAGAGCTTTTCGCCCTCGAAGAAGTAGTTTTTCTTCAGTATTGAACGGTATTAATTAAGTAATGTGATGACAAGAGAAGAGTTTGAGGCCTGCCTGTTGAACCATGCGCAGGCCATTGAGGAGATACGGCAGTCGGCCTATGAGCTCCACCGCAGTGTCAATCAGAGCTACGGCGACCGTCTGCCCTACGGCCATCATTTGGATATGGTGGTTGATGAGATACGCCGTTTCGGCCACTTGGTGGTCCCTGCCGAGGACGATGTGCTGCCTGTTGTCTTTGGTGGCTACTATCATGACAGCATTGAGGATGCGCGACAGTCTTACAACGACGTGACGAAGCGTGCGCGCCAGTGGATGAGTGAGCAACAGGCCATTGTGGCAGCGGAGATTGTCTATGCGCTGACTAACGACAAGGGTCGTACGCGTGCTGAGCGTGCTGGTGAGCGCTATTATGCCGGCATCCGTGAGACCCCCTATGCTCCGTTTGTGAAGCTCTGCGACCGTCTGGCCAATGTTGCCTACTCGTGTGTGTCGGCCGATGCCATGAATGCGCGTATGAAGGGCGTTTACCTTGGCGAGCTGCCCCACTTCCTGAAGAGCATCGATCCCCACAGCGACGATCCTCGCCTGCTGGTTCCGCAGGAGGCTGTCAGTCGTCTGGAGGACTGTCTCGCCTGATTCTTAGTACCCTGGGTTCTGCGTCAGGTTGCTGTTGAGCGCACGCACGTCAGCGGGTATGGGGAAGACGTTGGTGTGGCTGCCAACCCGCATTGCACGAGTGCCAGACACACTGTCCGCAGCAGTCGTTGTTTATTGAGTATTATAGGTTTCAATGTGTTCGTTTCTTTGTCAGTAATGATATTCAGCCACGAAGATACGACTTTTCTTTCATCCAGCCTAACAAATACAGGAAAACTTTTGCCTCGCCCTCAATTTTGTGTTATGTTCATTCCAATAAAACAACTTGTTTTAGTTATAGAGAAGGCATCGCAGCGGCTCCTTCTCCCTTCCTGCCACATTGTTTTTCCCCCTTTTTCTTGCATCTTTCATTTTAATTGCCTATCTTTGCAGCCAAACTCAAAAGATTCAATGAATGGAGATTATACTGAACGATTATCACAAGAAGGTGAATGCCGAGAAGGAGGCAAGTATGGCATATTGGATGAGGCATCCATTGTCGCGCTCCGAGTCCTTAAGGAGATTGAAGCTCTTGCGGGAACAACGACTTGCAAGACAGTCCAACTGGTAAGACTCAAGAAATGGGCACAGGAACAAGGCTGCTGGTACGAAAACCGTAGCCAGATTGTATCTATCGCATGATTGGCTTTGCTGAGAACAGCGATGGTAAAATATGTGCTGTGTTGGTGCAAAGGTTCGTTCATTCAGTTCGCCTTGCCACGAAAGAAGAAGTACATGATGAGTTCATTCGTTTAGGCTTTCATCCAGAGGATAATGGTGAATACTACACCAATGGTCAGCACGACATCTTCGATGCAGTTGAAGGTAATGTGTTAATGGGTGATGATGGACACATTTACTTTATTGACACAATAATCTATCCATCCGATACAGGCGGCTACGAAACCTATTGCAGTCTATCGCCCAGAGCAAGCTCAAAAAAACAGAACTAATAATTCTTCTCCGATGCCGCTTACTGCAGCTTCGTTTTTTTCACTCCAAGGCGGATTTTGCGTTTGCCCCCTCCGAGAGAAACTCCGGCCTCAGGATTCTCCATCAGTTCAAACTGAAGGTCGTTGATATCATCGGCCAGAGAGTGGTAGCGTTTTGCCAAGCGCTTTGCTTGACGAAGGAATTCTTCGGTGTAGTTGAAGGTTACCATAGGAGGCTATGCTTCTGCTCTAAGTTCCTCAACCAAAGCGTCGAGAGAATGAAGATTCTTACCTGCAAATCGCCCTTCTTGGGCTTCATGGTAGCCTTTAGTAATAGTTTCTTTTATAAAGGCTTTCTCTGCTTCAGCATCAGTAGAGGCTGTAACCATTCTGTCAATAGTTACACCTTTTATAGCCCCAAGAATTTTTTTCAAACTTGGGAGAAGACTGGCATCCTCAATATTCAATACTATCTGTGTCATAGTCTAACTCCTTATAAATCTGCTGCAAAAGTACAAATTAAATCTGAAATAACAAGCTTAAAACAAATAAATATGATGGAACTAAGAAAAAATTACAAAAGTAACCAAACAGTCATCAGCTATGAGTCAAGGGCAAAGATTGGCTGGATAAAGTAATCGAGGCCAATGGACTTGATTAGCGTAGAACCATGATCAAAAACTTTTGCCTCGCCTCCTTCCGCTATCTCTTCCCCAAGCGCATGCTTTAGAAAACCGTCTATAGAGTCTGTCCAACAATTGACAGCCTTCGCCCATTGCTCTATACAGATTTCTTGCTTCGCTCCTTGTTGGCGCTCTCTTTCGAACTCGCTGACATTCTGCGGAGCATCTGAATCTGCTCTATCTTCTGCTCCCGCGAGTATGGATGCAATAACATTCGCTTCACCGCCCGCTGTGCAGCCATGCTGTTCTCGCGGTGAAAATCGTTGATATACAAGCCTTCCGCTGATAAACTGCTCTGCATAGTAATTGAGCTTTTACAGACCTTTCTGCAATGATTGTGCGTATGGATGCCCAAAAGTCTGAGTTGTTCATAATTTTATTATTGATTCTGGATGCAAAGATAATATTTTATTGGGAAACTGCCAAATAGTAGAGAAATAATCTTATCTGTTCGCTTTGAGTGAACAGATTTTTTGTAACTTTGTAAGAATTCTCAGCTTTTCTTTGTATAAAGGCAGTCTGGGAGATTGAGGAAAAACTGGGTTACGAATTGGCAACCGTACTCAATTCCACATTCTGCTATAAACTGCATCATAGAACACCTGACGATGAACCACCAGCCGTACTATAGCCCATCATCGAGTGCAAAGGTACAAAGAAAAAATGATAACGCCAAATTCTTCAGGAGGCAAATTGCATTATGTCATTGTTTTTATGAAAAAGATTAGTAAATTGGAGGGTATTATGCCTGCCACTCCTTAAAAATATAAAAAGGAAGTGTCTTTCTGTTTGCCAAATCTCATAAATAACAAAAGTTGTATTATATTTGCACCAAAAAGTATTGATC
>Ga0247611_10006483_pt1 | contig 15008 bp, 11 predicted proteins | sample 177DNAGHGhighgp2_FD_192422 | JGI IMG/M metagenome (GOLD analysis project Ga0247611, IMG submission 192422) | Sheep rumen microbial communities from Palmerston North, Manawatu-Wanganui, New Zealand - 1770 DNA GHGhigh gp2 | ecosystem: Host-associated > Mammals > Digestive system > Stomach > Rumen...
GCATTCGTATGGGTTACGTTTAAACGTGCAACCATACAACCATACAACCATACAACCCCTCAACCCCTCAACCCCACAAGTTCACCCCTCAACCCCACAACCTCAAAGGATAATAATAAAGCTCAAAAGCTAAAGACATTCTTATCAATCATTGGAGAGAATGGGGCGAACCTTAAGATGTTGATGGAAGGTATGCATCTTAGAGACAGGAAAAGCTTTGTAAACAACTACATCAATCCCAATTTGTCAGAAGGTTTTATTGCTATGCTGTACCCAGAAATTCCAAATCACCCAATGCAATCATACTATCTGACGGAGAAGGGTAGAGAACTTTTGGTAGAGTTATTATAATTGCAGTGCTAAGATTAAAGACATTTAGATTTTAATATGTTTGAAAGTGCGTTATATTAACCTAAAATAGACATTCATGTGTGATTGGCAGATATATGGGAAAGAAAACAAAACGGCAACAGCCAAGGCTAAAAAGAAAGAAAAATACGGCAACAGCAAGTATAGAGCTGAGTAGTCAAAAGGAGTTGTTCAAGGCTATCGGAAGAAAAATGTTGGCATTACTTAAGGATAAAGAGGGACTGAACAATATCATACAGAAGCATATTAGCTGTATAGAGGGATACTTCAGACACTATGATACTACTCAATTGTTGGGAAGTGTGGGGTTGTACCTTATAGATAATCTTCCTAATCTGGAGAAATATTTCATGGCGAGAATAGCTGGAAAGCAATTGGAACTGGACGAAGAGGCTGAGGCCATAGCTGAATATGCGCTAAACTTCGGACTATCTATGCCCAATGAGGGTAGGGAGAATCCAACGGATGATGTTGTGGGGGATCTACGAGAAAGGCTAAGGGCTCTATACAAGATATACGGACTGATAGATATGCCGTTGGAAAACAACGCAGAGCAATTTATAGATTGGGTGATACATTCTGAGACCATTTCTTTACGTGGTGATGGCTATCAAACTCATGTATATGAGGTTTTTAAGGAATTGTTCAGACCGCATTCGGCTTTTTATGAGGCGACATATGGGTTCTCTGTAGATGAGCTATTTGAATTCTTTATGGATCTGGAAAACAGAATCATTTGTAAAATTGGTGACCAGCATTCGATTTATGGATGTATGCAACTCCATGAAAGATGGAAAAAGTGGGAAGAAAGAACATACGGGCCAATAGAAGATGCAAATCTTGAAAAACGGGATTTCTCAAAGGGCATGTTCGGTGACTTCTTTGAGGCGAATCCTGATGTGGGTCATACTGAAGACGGTATGCAATTCCTGATGTACCAGCCTGATGACTATTCCAAATCAGATAAAATCTTTTGGGTGTGGCCACAGAATAATACGGAAACGAGAATCATGGATGCTTTGAGCGTCGAATTTGGAAGTAATGCCGCCTTTATCGCCGAAGGTGAATATAAGGGTAACATTATGAACGGCCATAATATCTATGAGAAGCCCTTTGTAAAAGATGACGATAAATTCTATTGTTTCACTCCAATGATACCCCATCGGAATCTTTTTCTGATAGCAGAGAAACTGATGAAGCGGGACGATGCCTATTACCAGAAAAATTTCCAGCAGAATACAAATCCTATCAGCAGAGACCAATATGTTGAGGGGAAAGTAAAATCGGTTATGGAATCATTCTTGCCTTCAGTGACTTTTTATCCATCTGTTCATTACAACATTGTGGAAGATGGGAAGGAAAAACGACCTGAATTAGATCTACTCGGCGTCTCTGAGCATGCTACATATATTATAGAGGTTAAGGCACATGAGTTGTCGCATAGGGATAGGGTTGGTATTAAAGGCACCAAAGATAAGTTTGGGTTCTCTGTGGCTGAAGCATGTAGCCAATGTGAGAGGGTGAGGAGCTGTATTGATTCGCAGGAGGTTCCAGATTTTAGTTGTAAAGGGAAGATTGTTCGAATAGATAAGTCGAAACCGGTGTATAAGATTGCTGTTACTTTCCAGCATTTTTCTACTCTTCTAGGTCATATGGATATGCTCGTGGAAACGGGGATGTTGGAGGAGAACTATAGGGATACTTGGATTGTGTCGCTATTTGACTTGATGGTATTTTCTGATTTTATCGAGTCGGAGGAAGAGTTTATGGAGTATATGGATATGCACAAGATAATCTACTCTAATCATAGTACGTTTATAGATGAGGTGGATTTGCTGAATGGTTTCGTAAATTTTGACTTGGCCAAGAAGGTGAAGCCAGGAAAACCTCTCATTATTCGATGTGGCTCGTTTGAGATAGATGAAGAGTATGCCCAGGAATATAGGGTGCCGTTTGATCATCTGGAGGATGAGTTGGAGATGATGGAGAAAGAATCCTAATAAGGAGTGATTATGTAAGATAAATAAATAATGACATTAGAAAAGTTTTGTGAGATAGAGACTGAAGTAAAGAGAATTGTAGGTAATTCTTTTTGTAAAGCAATAGAAAAGAATAGCTCTGATTTTATTCTGTTGATGGCTCGCGGGGGCTATCATAAGCATTTGGATAAAACGGATATTGATCTTTCACCTTTTGTTATAGAAGATAGGCAGGATTTCTTGATGGATATTACTAGAAAGAAATTCTTCATTAGATATTTGAACGATTATGTTGAGAGACTGAAGAGGAATGATTCTTTAAGTGATGAGGATTACAAATATTTGTTGAACATTCAGCTAATGGTGTATACTCACATTTGGGAATCACATCTATTCTTGAATCAGTTGGAGAGATTGACGTTGATTCAGCTTGGTAAGGGGTATTTATGGAAAAGTAAAATCCCTACTATCGGTAAGGGTAGTTATATCAATAGTAATATTATCAATAGGTTTGAACGGAGTGATGTCGAAATGGCAAGGCTAATCAAACTATGCTACTCAAAAGATTTGAGAAACGATTTTGCGCATTCTACCTATTATATAGAGGGAAATAGAATACAATCGAATAAGTATGCTCTGTTCGTGGGACCGTCAATGAGCTTTGAACAATGGGATGAGATGTTTGTGAGATCGATGTTGTTGTCGTATCATCTAAATGATATGTTACTTGAGATAAAGAACGGTTTTATTGATGAGAATGGAGATAGCCCTGTGGTTATCGATTTGCCAATGAAATATCATCATAATAAAAGAAGAAGCGTATATATAAAGCCTGAACGAATAGATGGGAAAGAGGAAAAGGTGAGGGTTAGGTTTTTGTTGAAAGAGGAGTTTGTGAGAAGTGAATAATAGGCAACGCCATTCCTCATACGGATCTTATTTCTTATTTAAATCTAAGGCTATCCGCTGCGTTGCTTTATGCACGCCCAAAGCCAAAGCATAAGTGAGCGCCAGCCAAGGAATTATTGCAAAGCCCCTATCACTCGCTTATCTTGAAATCCACGTGTCTCAGCTGTTGGCTGAAACCATTGTTCTTTATTTTTCATATAATTCTCTTGTTCCATAATCCACAAAAGCATTTAAGGACACAGTGTCGCCACTGCGCCATCAGTTGGTACGCCCGTCATGGGCAATGTCTAAAAGGTGCAAGTCCTAAATGAGCCCTAATAGCGGGAATCATACAGCCAATGGCAAGGGGCTCCATCGTGAGGTGGAATCTGAAGGAAGTCGGCGGCAAACATCTGGCCTGACGGACAGAAACTCCATATAAGGCTTTTGGCTGCGGGTAAGGTTGCCAACGAAACTGAAGCCCAATAGCTATTCGGAGCAGCCAGTGTAAATGGAGCAGGTATAAGATGGAAAGACATTGTTCTTATCCGGGGAGGTCTCACGGACGATGCGAGTAGATAAGACGCTTTGAAAGCAAAGTAGTAACAACGAACCGTGAGAAGTCAGCAGAGGTCATAGTAGTGGAGCAATCGATAGGACTCCGCGAAGGACTGAACCTATATTAAACGATAGTAATTGAAAGTTACCGTATGAAAGAAAGAATGCAGAAAACTCTGGCAGATGTCAAAGACCACCCTCAAAGAGATAGGACGGAATCCGAATGGTATGAGGGGGTGCAGACTTTCATGTGGATGACCGAAGACAACATCGTGGAAGTGACATTCGACAAAGAGCACCTGTTAGAAACTATCCTCGACCCTTCAAACATGAATCGCGCCTATAAGACGGTAATGAGGAACAAAGGGTGTGGCGGTATCGACAAGATGTCTTGTGAGCAACTGCTCCCTTGGCTCTTGGCCAATAAGGATAGTCTAATACGCTCTTTGCAGGACGGAACATACCGTCCGAATCCAGTCCGTCGCGTAGAAATACCGAAGGACAATGGCAAGAAGCGCTTGTTAGGCATACCAACGGTGGTAGACCGACTTGTGCAGCAGGCCATCAATCAAGTACTGACCCCAATCTATGAGAAGCAGTTCTCTCGGACAAGCTACGGCTTCCGTCCGAAGAAAGGTTGCCATGACGCATTGCGAGAAGCTCAAAAGATAGTTGACGGCGGCTACAGATACGTAGTTGACCTCGACCTTGAACGTTTCTTCGACACGGTAAGTCATAGCCGTCTCATAGAAATACTCAGCCATACGATAAGAGATGGCAGAGTGGTCCGCCTCATACACAAATATCTCCGCTGCGGTGTTATCAATCAAGGTCTTTTCGAAGCGAGCGACGAGGGAACTCCGCAAGGAGGCCCGCTTAGTCCGTTGTTGAGCAACATAATGCTCAATGAATTGGATAAAGAACTCGAACGCAGAGGACTTCCTTTTGTTAGATATGCCGATGATGCGATGATATTCTGCAAGTCCAAACGGGCAGCAGTTCGTGTGCGAGACTCGATAACCGAGTATATCGAGAAGGAACTTCGTCTCAAGGTGAACAAGGATAAGACCAAGGCATCAAGTGTCAACGGTATGAAGTTCCTTGGCTACACCTTCTCTTCAATAAACAAATACGAGCTTGCGGTACATCCAAAATCTAAGGCTAGGCTGAAACAGAAACTGAAAGAGTTGACAAGCCGTAGTAACGGATGGGGGTATGACCTAAGACACCGCAGGTTGTCGGAGTTTGTGAGGGGATGGGTAGGTTACTATTTCCTTGCAAGCATGAAGGTGTTCCTCTACAATACAGACGCATGGCTTCGACACCGCATTCGGATGTGTATATGGAAGGCATGGAAAAGACCAAAGACAAGAATGGAAAATCTTATCAGGTGTGGAATAGCCCCATACGAGGCTCATAACGTGAGCTATTCTAAATGGAAAGGCTATTGGCGCATAACGGAGACTCCAATCTTGCATATGGCCATATCCAATGCCAACTTGAAGAAGAAAGGCTATCCGAGCCTGTTGGATTCATATCTCGAATGGCATCCAAAGTAGGAACCGCCGTATGCGGAACCGCTTGTACGGTGGTGTGAGAGGTCGCATGGGGAACTAATCCCCATGCTCCTACTCGATTATTTTCAAAAAGGATTCTGTTTATTATTACACCGTGCTCACATCAAAGTTCATGAGTTCATTCACCACACCCTCAAACTTCTCTATTAGCACTATGGTCATACTTAATTCCTTTTCCGTATAAGTTGGTACACCATGCAGATGTGCATGCGACAAAGGATGCATCGACAACTTTTGAAACATCTTCAGTTCCCTGACTACCGGCAGTACCGTTTCCTTAAAGAATTTGTTGGCATGATAGTCTGCATATTTTGTTCTGAGCTGCTTCATCATTATGTCGTTCACCTCCAGTCCCATAATACCTTTCATGTGGTCGAGCATATCCTCTGCCGTCTTGAAATGATGGCCTTCGTCTTCATGCAGATAGACCGTCTTTCCATTCTCCAGACGGTCTAAGATTTGGCTGCACTCATTTTTCCCTCCCACATGCACTATCTTTGAGAACTCGTGAAGCAGTTCCTCGAAGTAGCGACGTATGTCATTGCCCAAGTCCTGAAGATCTTCCTCTCCCGACTCCAACCGCTCTCTGAGCTGTTGGCTGCGCTTTTTCTCGTGTTCCCCCGGAGCCTTGTAGTTATAGACTTTATGCTTCCCGCCACAGTCGTAGATATTCATCGTTTGCCATTCTCCCTGCTCTCCTTTTATACTATTCATGGTGTAAAGCCATAGGTTGAAGAAACTGATGTTGTGGGTGAAAACAAACTTCTGGTATCTGGTAAACCTATTACGCACATAGCGCATCAGCAAGAGCCTGTTTGAGGCATCAAGGCTGGTAATAATATCGTCAAGTACCAGAATACGTATCTTCTTGCGGTCTCCTTCTTCCAACATCTTGACAGTGTTCAGAAGCAACACCAGTACCACCAGATTGATGATGGCTTCATTGAAGTAGTCGCGTATGTTCTCTATATAGGTATCTCCGCTCCACGGCCCTTTCAGACTGCACTTCAGTTCATTCTCTCTCGATATGGCTACCGTAACGTATTCTTCCTTGAAGCACTCCCTCAAGTCTTTGTTCACGGACTCTGCAATAGCTGTCGTCTTTTCTTCATCTTCAAGGAGGGCTGCCAAATCGCCGTGAAAGTACACTCTTTCCAAAAGTTCCTTGTAGGAAATGTAATTCCCGACTTGTATGTCAGCATTGCTTATCATACTGACATGGTAGTCAGCATAGTCTTCACTTGCAATGAAGGTCAGGTAGTCTTCATTGTTCACCGTGATTCCGTAACCTGCCGCACCCCGATGGTCATACTTTCCGGACAGATATGATGCAAGTTGCGCCCGCTGTTCCTCGGGTGTTACGCCTACACGATGGGCATCGCTTATCCGCTTGTAAAAGAACACCACCTTCAGTGCATCGTACAGAGAGCTTTTCCCCGCACCATTCTCGCCGTATATCAAGAGGTCGTGCTTCCCTATGTTGAACACTGTCTCGTCCTTAAAGGCTTTGAAACGCTCAACTTTGATACTGTCTATCTTTTCTGCCATAAGTCTATACTGAGAAGAAATCGTAGAGCCGCTTCTTCAGCTCCTCGTTACGTTGCAAAATAAGCTCTTTATTCACCCGGGGACTCCCGTCCAACAGATGCCTCACCTCACTGATACTTGATGTAGCATAGTGATTGGCCTTCTTGTCACAACTCATAGAACGACGGTTGATGTCGAGCACAACCAAGTTACCCAAACAGCCCAGCATCTTATTGTAGCTTTCCTGCTCGTCCTGCGGCACCCACCTCTTAACGTCTGCCTGCGTATATATCTGGTCTATACTGTAGTAAGGTAAGGGTGTTTTTGCAGTAAGATAGTAAGCCAGCAGGGTGTAGCCCTTGCGCAACTGCCCCACCCAGTCGAACCTGCTGATGTCAAGTTCGCTTATCCGGTTCTCTCCGATGTCTTGTCCGTTGGCTATCTGTTTAATGTATTCGTACAGTCGGAACTTAACTGTCGTGGTAGAACCCATAAAATAGCAGTATCGCACGATGGCTTTCATCAATTCCACAAACTGCGTACTATTATGCTCCACTGTCTCTACACCTTTCTCAAAAAGATAAGTCGTCAGCACATATTTGGGATACTGGTTGGTGTAGGCATTGATGATTTGCAGCCATTTTCCCACCTCACTTGTCTGACCGGCCTCTGTGTCTATATACTTCAGCACACGCAACATCTTGTAGAGGTCATCGAGTATCTCCTTATATTCCTTGTTCTGCAAGGGCGAGAATTTTTCAAGCAGGAAAAACTGTCTGAGGCTCTTTTCACCGTACGTGATATTGTTGCGGCCGCGGATGACGTGTGAATAATAACGGAACACGTCATCAATCTTCATCCCGACATCCTCCACCATCGACTTCAGGTCTGTCCAACTCTGCACAAAGGTATCCTTCTCTTTCACATTGACAGCCTTCCTGTACAGACGCTCCTTGAAAATATCAGCATCCTCCAAGTCCATACCACGGTTGTTCAGGGTCTCAAAGATAACCAAGGCACGGTCGCTGGCATCTTCCATGTTGGTTCCCGTCAGCTCTATAGGTAGCATAGACACACTCTCCAGCACGAAGAAAATAAAATCTTTCATCTTGCTGTCACCATACTCTTGACGCTTTGCCAACACCCAGCTGTAAATATAGAACAGGTTAATATCAATCTTGCTTTTGCACAGATTTTCCCTGATAGCGCCTTTCTTGTCGAGCACTGACTTGTATTGGCGGTCCAGCTCGTCAAGACTCTTGGCGTGTATCAACGGTATCTCTTGAGGGTCGCTGGTTTCAAACACCTCCGACACTATCTTCGGAAAGGTGTCATCCCCTTCCCTTGCAGGCACTGCAACCACCGCCTTCAAGTCGTTCAGTTCCGGATAGATAAGATACATCACCTTGAACATCAGCCATAGTGTCAGCAACCGCTGCTGTCCGTCAACAATCCGGGGACGGTTCTTCTCAACCGGACTTTTGGCCATCAGGATATTGCCCACAAAAAACTCATTTCCGCTCTCAAAAGCCTCCACAATGTCAGTGAACAACTGCGAACACTGGTCATATTCCCATGAGTATGGCCGCTGATAACTTGGAATGATAAACACGTCCGACGTTCCGAATATACCCTTCAGATATTGTTGTGATGCCTGTAAATTCAGTCCCATAAACCTACCTCCTTTATTATTCTGCCAGTTTCGTTTCCAACTTTTCCAGCAGCGTCGTGAAGCCCTCCATGTCAGCCGCATTAACGGTTGTCTTTGCAAATTCAGGCAACAAACTTTCCTTTAGGTCTTTCTTTACTTTCGGAAACTCATTGAACGGCCCGGTAAATTTTTGGTCGATATATTGTTTCGATATAGCCAGCACTTTTGCATGGTCAAAGTAGTCCTCTATTAGGAAATCCTCGCTGTAGTTTGTCCCTGTCGCAGGAGGGAGCATCAGCAAGAACATATCTGTTCTTCCGTTGACTGCCCGAAAATCAGTAATATCCACTTTTTTCAGATTCTCATTGCCAATTAACGCTCTTGCACATTTCAGTCCTGCCTCATCTCTATCCACCAGCCGGATAATCTTTCTGCCTTCCAGTTGCGCTATCTTGGCAAGGAAATCCTTGTCCACCTCCGGATCTGTACCACCGATGGGTATGAACTCTGTTTCAGTTCTCAGCAGCGGGAAACTGCCCGTCAGCTTTTCCAGGGCTTTCTTGATATACAGGCAGTCGGTCTTTCCCTCGGTGACAACAATATTCTTGGTGGAGAACAACACGTTATAGAGTGTGGTATCATCGGTCAGTTTATGCCCGGCCTCTATCTGGTCTGCTACTGCCACCCGCTTGCCTTTGTCCATCATTACGATAGAGGGGATATTCTTCACAAAACGGCATACCGAGGGCGAGTGAGTGGTCATCATAACATGGCGGTTGGTGGTGTACTCCTTTACCGTGTCAACTATCTGCCGCTTGTTCTTGATGTGTACGTGAGCATCGGGTTCATCTAACAGAAACAATGTATTCTCCTGTCCGGCATACTCCAGTGCAGCCTTAATCAGCAACCGCTTCTTGCCGCCCTCACTCAGCGCATCAACCTCCAGCCCTTGATTGAACTTCACAGTAATATCTGAAATAATTTTCTTGTTTTTGGAGGTAAAGGCCAGATACAGATACTCAAAGAGCATGGCACTATCCACACCGCTCAGCAACAAGAACTGCTTGAACGCATCCAATGATGCAAAGGTGTTGTTCCCTTCAAGCTTTTTAACGAAGGTCAACACATCCGTAACGGTATAGTCTTGATAGTTGGCAGTATTAAGAGTGAATTTTATTTCGTTAACCATTCCGATGCCCAACTCATCGGTGCAGAATTTCTTGATGGCCGCACTGTCTGAACACAACAACGACAACAATGACAAATGCCAATAGTAGCGATTCAGGAAGAGCATTCTGGGATAGGCCGGCACCACAAGGCCACCAGCCGCACTTCTGTTGATGCTCGATATGAAATTCTTGTACGAAGGCTCATAGAAATGCTCCCACAAGCGCTGCGACTCGCCACTATAGATTGCCACCACTCCCTGCGGCAGACGAAATGGTGTCAACGGACTAACGGCATTGCCTCCACTAAGTTTGGATAGGTTGCTGCCATCCCACGCTGCTGTATAATCCACACCGTCCAACTCCCAGACAATCTGGAATGGAGAGACAAACTTAAATGCCCGTCCCTCTTCCTCGAAGTACAGGTTGCTGAAAATGTCGCTGATACACTCCAGCAGACTACTCTTTCCACTCCCATTATTGCCAATGAGTAAGGTCAACCCTTCGCTGTTTCCGAAGTCAAAGGTTTCTTCCTGTATGTTGGCAAAGCTCTTTATGTAAAGCGTCTTAATCTTCATAGCTACTATATGCCGTATTTATCAAACAATTTCTCCGTTTCAAATCCTCTAAGTTTTTTTAATTTTTTTCGATTGCCATCAACCTCTTTCTGAATCTGCAAACATTCTTCCCCTATCTGTTCCTGTATATCCATGCTTGGAAAAGGCACTTCCAAATCCAGAAAATCAGATGTTGACAAACGAGGCATGCGTGTCCCGGACAGTTTGCCTGAAATCTGCTTCTGTATATAGTCCGAACCAAGGATAGCCAGAAAATAATGCAGATCGACAATTTCTGAAGGACGGAATACCAGAAACTCTGACGAACATATCACATCACCTTGATAGCGTTCATTCAACCAATACTTGTTCAAATAAGGGCGCAGCTTTCCATATATTACATATCCCTTTGGCACTGCCACCGATGCACTCTTGATGTCCTGCCCTGTCGCTTCCAGCGGTTTGTCGGTCAAAAGGCCCAGGCGTTTCTCCACATTCTCCATACCCACGTAGTGAAACCTCTTGGCAGGCGTTTTCTGAGGAGTTACCCGCAGCGACTTGCCGCCCCGAGTCATCAATTCTGCTATACAGTCCTTCATCCTCATTGTGCTTGAGGAAGGGGCTATCTGCTTTGCCTCGCCACTGTTCCACTTGTACAAGTCTTGGTACGCTACCGTAAAAAGCGTTCCTTTTGTGGTTTCACTTGATTCATCTGTCATGCCTACAAGTGTCTTAATGACGGTCTCGCACCTATCCCCAAATGAGTTGATTGCAGCCTGTAGCTTTGTCACTCGGTCCTGTAGCCGTTTATACTGTATCAGAAACCGCTTCTGCTCCGGCATTTCAGGCAGTGTAACCCTTACCTTAAGAAACTGGTCGATAGTGATATACTGTCGATTGGTGGTCCCATGGCTGATGGCTTCTATCTGCGAAAGCACCCCCGGCCTGGACAGCAGCAACTGCAAAAAAGATGGCACCACCTTGTTGTCCTTGACCGTGAACACCCAGAAATTGTCTGTCACCACGCTTCCCTCAGCCTCTTCTGGCACTATGCCCGCAGCACCGTTGCGGGCATCGATACTGCTGACAACCAACTGACCGCGATGAACCCTGAATTGGTTTTTCCGTCCTATCTCCTTTCCACAAATCCGTTCCGGGACGCCCCCTTTTTTCCTCACCTGCGCACCTGCCCCGCCTGTCTTGATGGTCAAGCGGGTGTATATTTCATCGTCCTGTATCACCACCGGCTCCATCACGCGTTCTATGAGGTCATCCAGCAGCACAGCATCCAGACTGGCATACTCCGCACTGGGACAGCTCTCCGGAATGGAGTATAGCCAGTTGGACAGAGTGCAATATTGAAGTGTGTCAATCATCGTTCCCATCTGTCTGTCCGCAAAACCGTTGATACTCCTTGGCCAGCGTCTCCAATTCCGTTTTCAAATCCATATCTTGAGGACTCTTGCTGTCCCGACCCAACACAGCCCGTGCAATGCGGTAGTTCAGTCGCTCCCTGACAGCCCTGAAGGTCTCGTCGTGCATCTGTGCTTCCAGCTTTTCTATCTTGTCACGCTGTGCATCCCGCTCCTTCCTGCCTTTTATCTGCCTTAACGCTTGCTTGAGTTCCCGCAGCATATCGCCATGTCTTACGTCTGCGGCATTGCGCTCCTCCTGCAACACTTCACGGTATCGTACAGCCTCCGCTTCCGTGTATTTCTGGAAGAACATAATGCTCGACTTGACAGCGGCTCCCGACGAGAGAAACACATCGTCGGGAAGCGACACGATGAATAGAATACGCGCCCTGCTTTCTATATATTCCCTCACCGCCTGCAGGTTCTCATTGCTGAGCACACCATCAGGCAACACTATGCCCATACGTCCTCCCTCTTTCAGAAGGTTCAGACAACGCTCTATGAAGAGCACTTCCGATATGTTGGTATATTTGCCCGTTTCAAACAGCGACAGAAGTGGCCGCCCAATATGGTCCTCCACCTGAGCCAACGACCTCACATAACCCTCACCGTATAAGGAAATATTACGCTGCTTCTTCAGCGTATCAGTAAAGCGCTCTGCTTCGCTGATCAGAAGGTTTTTGTTCACACGCGAACCGAAGGGAGGGTTGGTCAGTATCAGGTCGAAACGGTTTTCAAACACACCGTTGATATTCAACAGACCGTCATAATGATACACGCAGGTATGGCCGTCGCCATGCATAATCATATTCATCTTGGCAACACGTGCCATCCGGGCATTGGCATCCACACCAAACAGGCTACTGGTCGAGAGCTTCCTTATCCGCTCCTTTTTATCGTCGTCACCTGCATTTTTGTCTGCTTCTATCTGCTTCCTGATTTCATCGAACACGGAGATGAGAAAGCCGCCGCTGCCGCAACAAGGATCACATACCAGCATATCTTCTACCGGATGAAGTACCGACACCATAAAGTTCACCACCGCACGGGGAGTGAAGAACTGTCCCAGCTCGCCTCGGAACGTCTTTCCGAGAAACGACTCAAAGGCGATACCTTTCACGTCATCTTCGGTAGTTGCCAGATTCATTGTCTCCAGGCAATAGATGATAGCCTCAAAACTATGCTCACGTATTTTAATAGTGTCATAGTCGTCGAATATTTCCTCTTCCCGGTATTTATCTTTCGTCTGACGAAACAGGAACTGATAGTACGGTGTATTATCTATGGCATACTTCTCGCGGTAGTTCTCTTTCTCCTGAAAGTAGTCCGACATTGTATATACCTTCCCGTCAGCCCGTTCGCGTTGTATCTTGATAAAAAGGATTTTGCTCGTTTCGTCAAAAGCGGCCTCAGGCGACAACTTGTCGTTGTCCCTGATGATGTTATGACAGCGCGTCAGTATGTCTGTAAACTGATTACGAGAAAAATCAATATCCATTATACATTCGTTTTATATCCTGCAAAAATACACTTTTTTCCCGACACAGATAGCGTTTCTTGTGTTTTTTTAAGATTGTTTAAGGGGATAACCTGAAACTTGAAGCCTATGGCATCAATCCTTATTTTGAAATGATATTGACGTAATCTCTTCTTTCATCTCGTCTATTACCTTCAAAAGGTACTGTCCGTACTGGTTCTTAAGCATGGGCTGAGCAATCTCTCGCACACGCTCCTCGCTTATCCAACCATTGCGGTAAGCAATGCCCTCCAGGCATGCAACTTTGAGTCCCTGACGTTTCTCTATCACTTCTACAAAGGTGGATGCCTCTGCGAGACTGTCGTGCGTGCCGGTATCAAGCCAAGCAAAACCACGGCCAAAAACCTGTACTTTCAGTCCTCCATCTTTCAGGAACTCCTGGTTCACAGTCGTAATCTCTAGTTCTCCACGAACAGAAGGCTTAATGTGCTTCGCAACATCAACGACCTTGTTGGGGTAGAAATATAAACCTACCACAGCATAGTTTGATTTTGGCTCTTTCGGTTTTTCCTCAATAGAAAGGCAGTTGCCCAGCTTATCAAATTCAGCTACGCCATATCGTTCTGGATCACTGACCCAATACCCAAAGACGGTAGCTTTCTTATTTTCCTCTGCATCCTTCACAGCCTTGCGGAGCAAACCTGTGAAGCCACTCCCATAGAATATATTATCTCCTAGTACAAGGCAGACACTTTCATCTCCAATGAATTTCTCACCAATGATGAAAGCCTGCGCCAGTCCATCCGGTGAAGGCTGCTCTGCATACTCGAAGTGTACACCGTAATCGGAACCATCACCTAACAAACGTTTGAAGCCTGGCAAGTCGTATGGTGTAGAGATAATAAGAATATCTCTAATTCCAGCCAACATAAGTGCAGAGATCGGATAATACACCATTGGTTTATCATAAATAGGGAGCAACTGTTTGCTCACACCTTTTGTTATTGGATAGAGACGTGTGCCACTACCCCCTGCTAATACTATTCCTTTCATCTATATTGAATTTAAAGATACATACTTACAGTCTCTTTTCCTTTGTTAGATATAATATTGTTTAATCCAAATCCCACGACAGAACCTTCTGGTATATCTTTACAAACAAAAGCCCCTGGTGATATAAAACACCAATCTCCAATCTTACAGTTTCCTATAATATGACATCCATTACCCAAGAAACAATAGTCGCCAATAACAGGTGCCCCACCCTTTGTTCGTGAAGTGCCAACCTGCACACCTGGATGCACGATGCAGTGGCGGCCTAGCTTGGCATGAGAATGTATCACGACTGGAAAACCATGAGGAAAACACAAGCCTGGGGCTATCTCGGTTTCTGGTTCAAGGTTACATCCCATCTTTGCCGTTTTCACATGAAAACGGTAATCAAACCATATGGCGATCTTCTCTACTCATGATGTGTAACAAGCGTTAATGAGCCATTTCTTGGCGTATAGTGCAGTTTGTAAAAACTTGTTGTTAATGCTTGGTGGTGCAAATGTGGCGCGTTTGAAAAATGAAATAATCCGCAAGAAACTTAAATTCAGAATCTTGCGGATTTTGTAAAGTGATCCCGTTGGGATTCAAACCCAAGACCTTCAGAACCGGAAACAAACGCTGAAATCTCCCAAAACACCTTTATTTATCGGCCTTTCAAGGATTCGCCCTTTTCACTTTGCGGCTATTTTGCGGCTATCATAGACGGGAACTTGGTTCATTTGCTTATTTCTCTTTAAATTGTTACTTGTCTTCAATGACCTCAAAAGCCTTGGGAAGATTGCTGTATGATT
>Ga0247611_10006484_pt1 | contig 15007 bp, 15 predicted proteins | sample 177DNAGHGhighgp2_FD_192422 | JGI IMG/M metagenome (GOLD analysis project Ga0247611, IMG submission 192422) | Sheep rumen microbial communities from Palmerston North, Manawatu-Wanganui, New Zealand - 1770 DNA GHGhigh gp2 | ecosystem: Host-associated > Mammals > Digestive system > Stomach > Rumen...
CTAAGTATCAAGATGTATTAGATAATTATGATAAGTTTATGACTACATATCGTCCTCAAATCTTAAAAGCTTTAGAAGACGCTCGTAGTGCTAAGATTATCGGTAAGTCATTTAGTGCTAAATTAACTATTACTTTAGATAATGCTAGTAAGGCTTTATTTGATTCATTACATGGTAATTTAGCTCAAATGTTAATTGTTTCTCAATTAGAAGTTGTTGATGGTGACACATTCAACGTTACTGTAACTCCTGCACAAGGTTTTGTTTGTGAACGTTGCCGTGCAACTGTTGCGTTCGTAACTCCTAATGGATTATGCCCACGTTGTCAAGAAATCGTAGATAAGATTAATGAAAATTCTAATAACTAATGATGATGGGATTAGCTCTAAGCTAATCCTATTATTGTATAATAAGATAAAAAAATTAGGACACGAAGTTGTTATTTGCGCTCCTGTTGAAAATAATTCATGTATATCTGAATCTATTCGTTATTGGGAATATAATGACAACAAATTGACGAAAGTAGATGAAAATATTTATTCTCATCCTGGTACTCCAACTGATGGTATAAATTATTATTTGCGTGAATTTGAGCGTCCTGATTTAGTAATTTCTGGTCCAAATATAGGGTTGAATGCTTCGTATGATGTTCAATATAGTGGGACTATTGGAGCAGCTAGCGAAGCTATTAATTTAGGAATTAAGAGTGTAGCCATTTCAGTTGATGTTAACGCTAACTTAGATACTATAGATAAAGGCTTAGATTATATTTTGAATAAGATTTTTGAAAATAATTTATTTTCTTTAGATTATATTTATTCTTTTAATATTCCATCTGAAATTAAATTAGACAAGATTGTTGTATGTCCTTTAAATAATGGAAGAGATTTTAATGAAGGCTTTGATGCAAGTATATATCAAGATTTAGGCGAACATTACATTAAAAATATTGGCAAAAATACAGATTTATATTATTTAAAAAAAGGCATTATGACAGTCACACCAATTTTGGTTGACCGTACAGATTATAAAAATATGCCTAAAATAGCACATTTTTTTGACAAATAAGGCTAAAAATGATAGAATTTTTAATATAGATGGAAGTGAGATATATGATATTTCGTTATTACTTTCTTAAAGAGGGAAGTAGAGTATATGACAAAAGTGAACTTATAACTTATTTACAAGCTCAACCTTATGTTAAGTTTTTGGATGATGGTGTTATTAAGAAAGCAATATACCATAATACAGTATTAAATTTTGAAGCTACTTTTGTATTTAATAATAAATCCATAATTAATCGTATTGAAAAGTTAGACCCAAAATATTTGGATTTGAATTTATATGTTGAATTCAATCTTTTGAATAATACTTTTAAAGTTAATAGATTAATTGATATTATCCAAGAGATTTGCCAAAGATTTAATTTTGCGGTTTATAACGAATTTTTCGAAGATGTATCTCCTTTCGATAGATCGCTTATGATTAACGTTTTTAATGTTTGTAAAAATGCATATAAGAAGAAGTCTGAAGACGATTCTAATAATGAATTTACAAATTATTCTAAATTATCTCGTGATTCATTTGATCAAATCTATAGTTTTCTTGAAGTAAAAGAAAGTCTTGAATCATCAAGCGATTATAAAGCTCTTGATTATGTGTTTTTACGTGAAAGAGAGACTAGAAACGCTTATGTTGCAATTAATTTAACCAATTTAAATGAAGGATGTATTATTCCTCCTGGTGTTAAATTGGTTCAATATGTACAAGATGGTGAAAGAATTGTTATTTCATATGATGAATTATTAAAGAAAATATCTAAATTTTTAACTAATATTTCTTCAAATGGAAATTATAATATTTTATTACTACAAGATAAGTATGTTAAAAAAGTTAAAAAGGTTTTAACAAAATCAAAATTTGCTCGTGCTGTTGTTGAATTAAACGAAGTAGCACTTGATAATATTTTGGATTTGTAAAAATAAAAAAATAGTTTAAGAAAGAAGGATTATTTTATGTTAGATTCAAAACTATTCGACCACACTTTATTAAAAGCGTTCGCTACTAAGGAAGAAATCCTTAATTTATGCGAAGAAGCAAAAAAATATGACACTAAGAGCGTTTGTGTAAATCCATGCTGGATTCCAACTGCTCGTGAAGCTTTAAAGGGTAGTGATGTATTAGTTTGTACAGTTATTGGTTTCCCTCTAGGTGCTAATACTGTTGAAACTAAGGTTTTCGAAACAAAAGATGCAATTGCAAAAGGAGCTCAAGAATGTGACATCGTTATTAATATCGGTGAAGCAAAGGCTCACAACTATGCATATATTGAAAACGAATTAAGAGAATTCGTAAAAGCAGCAAATGGTGTATTAACTAAAGTTATCATTGAAACTTGCTACTTAACTGATGAAGAAAAGGTAAACGTTTGTAAAGCCGCAAAGGCTGCTGGTTGCTCTTTCGTTAAGACTTCAACAGGATTTGGTACTTATGGTGCTAAGGTTGAAGATGTTAAGTTAATGAGAGAAACAGTAGGCCCTGAAATGGGTGTTAAGGCTTCTGGCGGTATTCATCATGCTGCTGATGTAGAAGCTATGGTTAAGGCAGGAGCTAACCGTATTGGTTGCTCAGCTTCAGTTACATGTTTGGAGGAAAGCAAATAATGGCAGAATTAATTCCTACTCCACACAATAACTGCGCTGATGCTAGTTTAATTGCTAAGACAGTTTTACTTCCAGGTGATCCACTTCGTGCTAAGTTCATCGCTGACACATTCTTAACTGATGTTATTCAATTCAATAATGTTCGTGGTATGAATGGTTATACTGGTAAATATAATGGAAAGCGTATTTCTGTTATGGGTTCAGGTATGGGTCAACCATCACTTGGTATCTACACTTATGAATTGTTTAATTTCTATGGCGTTGAAAATATCGTTCGTATCGGTTCTGCTGGTGCTTATTCTCCAGATTTAAAAGTATTCGATACAGTTCTTGTAACTGATGCATATAGCGAATCTACATTTGCTAAGGTTGCATATGATATGGGTAGTCATATTATGAAGTCTGATAAGACTTTAAATAAGAAGTTACACAAAGCAGCAGAACAATTAGGTATTCCTCTAACTGATATTCGTGCTCACTCTTCAGATGTATTCTATCATCCAAATCCTAAATTTAGCTGGGAAAAGATTAGAGATGAGAAGGGTTGCAGTGCTGTTGAAATGGAATCATTTGCCTTATTTGCTACTGCAAAAGCTAGCCATAAGAGAGCTACTTGCTTACTAACAATTTCTGATTCATTCATTAATCCAGCAAGCAACACAACAGCTGAACAAAGACAAAATTCATTCACTAATATGATGAAGATTGCTTTAAGCTTAGCTTCAAATAGAAAATAATAATTAAATGTGCTATTCGTTTAGCACATTTTTTTTGTCAATTTGCTTTCATATTGAGATTTTTCTTATTTCAAGCAATAATTTAATGATCATTATTTGATTAATAGAAATCTATTTAACTTTTTCAATTAACATATTTAACTTTTTTGATTTTCTTTTGTTTACCAAACGACAAAAAATTGCTATAATAAACTGAATAATTATGTATTAAGGAGGAAAGTCTATGGCTAAAGATTATTATAAGCAAATAAGAACCATTCTATATTCTAATGATAGTGATGAAGTTAAACAAGATAAGCTTTTAACATTCCATGAGAATGATATTGCTAATGTTGTTGAGCATTTATCTAAGAATGAACGTTTAAAACTATACAAAATTATTGGTGTAGATAGAACGGCCGAAGTGTTCTCTTATCTTGATAATGTTGACGATTATGTTGACGAAGTTGGTTTTGACAAAGCTGCTGACATTATCGAAAGAATGGATGCTGACGATGCTGTTGATGTCCTTGATGAACTTGAAGACGATGACAAAAAAGAGATTTTAGATCGTATGGATTCTGAATCTCAAGAAGATGTCAAGTTAATAAATTCATATGATGATGAACAAATTGGTAGTAAAATGACTACTAACTTTATTACAGTTGATAAGGGTGCTACAATTAAATCTGCAATGAAAGAACTTGTTAGCCAAGCAGCTGAAAATGATAACATTCAAACAATTTATGTAATCAACGACGATGATACCTTATATGGTTTAATTGATTTGAAGGATTTAATTATAGCTAGAAGTAATGATTCTTTAGAAGATATCACTATGACTAACTACCCATCAGTGTTAGATACTGCAATTGTTAGTGATATAATTAATGACATTCGTGAGTACGATATGGATTCTATTCCAGTTCTAACTAGTGAAAATAAACTGGTTGGTGTAATCACTTATTCTGATATTATTGAATCAGTAGATGATGAATTATCAGATGACTATGCTAAGTTAGCCGGTTTAACAGAAGAGGAAGAAGATGATGAATCTATTTTAGGTTCTGTTAAGAAACGTATTCCTTGGTTGCTAATATTAATGTTCCTAGGACTTCTTGTAAGTAGTGTTACTGGTACATTTGAAAAAGTTATTGTGGCTTTACCTGCCGTTGTATTCTTCCAATCAATGGTATTAGATATGGCTGGTAATGTTGGTACTCAATCACTAGCTGTTACTATTCGTACTATAAGCGATGATAATTCTAAACGTAAAACGTTTAATCTTATTTGGCATGAAGTTAAAATTGGTTTCATAAATGGATTAATTCTTGGATTGTTTACTGCATTATTTGCTGCCATCTATCTTGGTATAGCAAGAAAACCTATCGAAGCTGGCTTAGATTTTGCGTGGAGTGAATGTTTCAAGTTTGGTGGTATTTTAGGTACATCTTTATTAGTATCTATGACATTATCAAGCTTTACTGGTAGTGCATTACCACTATTACTAACTAAGTGTCATATTGACCCAGCTGTTGCGAGTGGTCCATTTATTACTACAATTAATGATTTAATTGCAATTGCTGTTTATTATTCATTATCAATGTTATTATTTATGATTTTATAGGGGTATAGGATGACTTTTAATACAAATATTAAGAATATTGAATGCTGCCAAAATATTTGTGGCCCTAATAATTCTAATATTAAGATTTTAGAAGATTTATTTTCAACTAGTATTGAGATTAATTTAAATACAGTGAATTGTGGTTTAACTGATAAGGATATGATTCAAAAACTATATGATGTAATTGATATGTTATGTTATATGGTTGAAAATTCTTTCTATGTTTCTGCACGTGATATTATTTATATTTTTAATAATATTTCTAACAAAGAAAAGTTACACAATATCTATAAGAAAAAAGAAATGATAGATAGAAATGCTCAAGGCCTTCCTATTTATCCGAAAACACTTAAACAAATCGAATATGTTGATACACTTTCAAAGAAAGATATGACTTTTGGTATCGGCCCAGCTGGTACTGGTAAGACATATTTAGCTGTTGTTTATGCGGTTTCTTTACTAAAAAAAGGTGTTGTAAAAAGAATTATTCTAACTCGTCCTGCAATTGAAGCTGGTGAATCACTTGGTTTCTTGCCTGGTGATTTAAAAGAAAAAGTTGATCCATATTTGCGCCCTTTATACGACGCATTATATGATATGCTTGGGGTAGAGACAGTTAATAACTACATAGAAAAAGGTGTTATAGAAATTGCACCTCTTGCTTATATGAGAGGTAGAACACTCGAAAATGCATTTTGTATTTTAGATGAAGCTCAAAATACTACTGAAATGCAAATGAAGATGTTTTTAACTCGTATGGGTTTCAATTCTAAGATGGTTATTACAGGTGATGTTTCGCAAATTGATTTACCTGTTGGTAAGAAAAGCGGTTTAGTAAACGCTTTAAATTTATTAAAAAATATTAAACAAATCGGGGTTACTAAATTTGAAAAAGAAGATGTTGTTCGTCATCCTCTTGTTCAAAAGATTTTAGAGGCTTACGATAGAGATTAATTGAAAGGAGTTAACAATGAGAGGAGATTTTCATTCACACTCAAATTATTCTGATGGCTATTATCCTGTAGACGAAGTTGTTAAACGTGCTAAAGAGCACGGGCTTGATGTTTTAGGTTTGACTGACCATGATTCTGTTTTTGGTGTTGAAGAAGCTTTTGAATATGGAAAAAAGATTGGTCTGTTAGTTATCAAGGGTTTAGAGTTATCGACTACTATTGGACATGATAATTGTCATTTAATTGGTTACTTTAAACATAATATTGTGCCACAAGCTATTTTTGATTTTTCAAGAAATATTATTGAGTCAAGAAGAGCGAGAGCTACTAAAATGATGGAAAACATTAGAGATACATTTAATGTTAAAATCGATTTAGATGATTTATTCAAAGGAACAATTATTACTCGTGGAAACATGATGACTAATTTACTAAAAAACAATCCTGACAAAGATAAAAAAGAATTATCTTTCATGGTATCTAATGAGTCACCATGTTACATTCCTGCTAGTAAGATGAGTGCAGCTGATGGTGTAAAATTATTAAAAGAAAATGGTGCTACAATTATACTTGCTCATCCTACTTTAATGGATTATCAAAACGTCTGCGAAGTAGTGAAGATGGGAATTGATGGGCTAGAGTGTATCTATCCTAAGAATAAGGAAGGCGAAGAAGTTAAGTTTAGAAATCTTGCAAAAGAGAACAATTTATTCGTCTCAGCTGGTAGTGATTTCCACGGAGATTATCTAAAACATGCAGAAATTGGTACTTGTTACCTTGAGGGAAAAGAACTTGAAACATTATTAAATGTTTTAGAAATTGAGGTATAATTATGAGAATAACTAAAGCTGAATTTTTAAAAAGTGGTACAAATAAGAGCCATATGATTGAAGGTGACAAGCCTGAATTCTTGTTCTGCGGTAGATCTAATGTTGGTAAATCAAGCTTTATTAATGGACTTTGTAATAGAAAGAACTTAGCTAGAACTAGTTCAAAGCCTGGTAAGACTATCACATTGAATATGTTTGATATCAATGATAAGCTTATTTTTGTTGACGTTCCTGGTTACGGTTATGCGATCCGTTCAAAAGCACAAATTGCTGAATTCGGTAAGATGATTGATGAATATATTAAGACTCGTAAGCAATTAAAACTTGCGTTCTTACTTGTTGATATTCGTCATGCTCCTACTGAAGATGACAAAACAATGTATGAATACTTAAAGTACTTTGGTATTAAGACAGTGATTATTGCAACTAAATATGACAAGATTACTAGAAATCAATTACCAAAGCAAATTAAGCTTATCAAAGAGACTTTAGGTCTTAGCGATGATACTTTAATTCCTGTTTCTAGTGAAACAAGATTCAACTTAGATAAAGTTGAAGAAATTTTTGATGAATACGTAAAATAGTTGTTTACATTTTATGTAATTTGTCTATAACTATATTGTTGATTTTTTGGAGGAAATATATGAGTAAAATTAATTTGGAACAACTTGTTAAATTTTTAAAGGAAAAAGGTTTTGTGTTCCAAGGTAGTGAAATTTATGGTGGTTTAGCAAATTCTTGGGATTACGGTCCTCTTGGTCAAGCTCTTGAAAATAATATCAAGAATGCTTGGAACAAGAAGTTTATTCAAGAATCACCTTATAACGTTGGTCTTGATAGTGCTATTATTATGAACCCAGAAACTTGGGTAGCTACAGGTCATGTTGGTGGATTCTCTGACCCACTTTGTGACTGTAAGAGCTGTAAGTCTCGTTTTAGAGCAGATAAAATCATTGAGGACTTTACACATGGTGAAGTTACTGGTGATGGTATGAGCAACCAAGAATTAATGCAATTCATTAAAGATAATCATATTCCATGCCCTAACTGTGGTGCTCATGATTTCACAGATATTCGTCAATTTAACTTAATGTTTAAGACATTCCAAGGAGTTACAGAAGATACTAAGAATACAGTTTATTTACGTCCTGAAACAGCTCAAGGTATTTTTGTAAACTTTAAGAATGTTCAACGTTCTATGCGTAAGAAATTACCTTTCGGTATTGGTCAAATTGGTAAATCATTCCGTAATGAAATTACTCCAGGTAACTTCATTTTCAGAACTCGTGAGTTCGAACAAATGGAACTTGAATTCTTCTGCAAGCCTGGTACTGAAGATGAATGGTTCACATATTGGCGTCAATATTGCCATGACTTCTTAATTTCTATGGGTATTAAGGAAGATGATCTACGTTATAGAGATCATGATAAGAAGGAATTAGCATTCTATTCAAAGGCTACTACAGATATTGAATATAATTTCCCATGGGGATTCGGTGAATTATGGGGTATCGCAAGCCGTACTGACTATGATTTAAAGCGTCATATGGAACATTCTAAAGAAAACTTAGAATATCTTGATCCAGATACAAACCAAAAATATATTCCTTATGTAGTTGAACCAAGTGTTGGTGTAGGTAGAATGTTACTTGCTATTTTATTCAGTGCTTATGATAATGAGACACTTGAAAACGGTGATACTCGTGAAGTATTACGTTTAGCTTATCATCTTGCACCATATAAGGTTGCAATTCTTCCATTAATTAAGAAGGTTCATGCTGATAAAGCTAATGAAATTTTTGCTAAATTATCTAAGGCTTTCCCTGTTACTTATGATGAATCTGCAGCAATTGGTAAGAGATATCGTAGACAAGACTCTATTGGTACTCCATTCTGCTTAACTGTAGATGATAATACATTAAATAACAACACTGTTACTCTTCGTGACCGTGATACTATGCAACAAGTTACTTTAAATATTGATGAAGTAATTGATTACGTTAATAAGAAGTTAGAATTCTAATATAATTAGTTTAAAAAGGAGGACGTATGATTAATCAAGAGAAAATTCAAGAAATAATTGATAAAACGGATATCGTTGCCCTTGTTAGTGAATACGTCCAACTTGTTAAAGCTGGTAGTGACTATAAAGGTCTTTGTCCATTTCATTCTGAAAAGACTCCATCTTTCATGGTTTCCCCTAGCAAGAAAATTGCTATGTGTATGGGATGTCACAAAGGTGGTAATCCTATCAGTTTTTTGAAGCAAATTAAAAATATATCATTTGAACAAGCATGTATAGAACTTGCTCAAAGAGCTGGTGTAGATCTTAATATCGAACGTAAGAATCAAGGTCCTGATTATTCTAGATATTATAAGATGATGGAAGAAGCTTCAAAATTTTATCATTTTAATCTTATATCTACTCAATCTGGTCAAGAAGCTTTAAAGTATTTATCTAATAGAGGAATATCTGAAGAAATTATTAAAGAATTTAATATTGGTTTAGCACCACAAAAAAGTGATGCTTTATATAATACTTTAAAGGAACTTGGATTTAATGAAATTGATATGATGGACTGCGGTCTTATTAAACAAAGTGAGAACAATAATAGCTTCTTTGATTTGTTTAAACATCGTATTATGTTCCCTGTAACTGATAGAAGTGGGCATATTATCGCATTCAGTGGTCGTATTTATAATGGCGAAACTGAACAAGCTAAATATATTAACTCACCTGAAACAGTTATTTTTAAAAAGAATCAGTCAATATATCATCTAGATTTAGCTCAACCTTTTATCTTAAAAAGCAAACGAATAATTTTGCATGAAGGACAAATGGATGTTATTGCATCAACTAAGGCTGGTCTTGGTGAAGCAGTTTGTTCAATGGGAACTGCCTTAACTAAGAATCAAACTAAATTACTACGTGAATTTAGTGAAAATATCGTCTTATGTTATGATGGTGACTCTGCAGGCGTTAATGCTATGGTTAGAGCTATTTCCTTATTAAGAGATGAAAATTTTAACATTTCAATCGTTCGCTTACCTGATGGTATGGATCCTGATGAATATGTAAATAAATTTGGCATAGATAAATATAAAGAATATTTTGATTCTCATCTAGAAAGTCCTAATGATTATATTTATGAATATATCTTAGGGGATAAGAAGAAACTTACTTTAGATACTATTGATAATGTTAAAAATAGGCTTTTCAAATTTCTAAATACTCTTCAAAGTAGGGTCCTTGTAGAAGGATATTTACACCGTTTCTCAGATGATTCAAATGTATCATACGCATCTTTAATTCTAGATTTTAATAGTTTCATTCATCAAAATGGTTTTATTGAAAACAAATATAAGAATGAAGTTAGTATTAAAACTAATAATAAGAAAATTGTTTCACCTGAATTTAATGACGACGAATGGGCTAATATGCTTTATCGTCAAAAAGCTCAAATACGTCTATTTAGGTATGCAATGAAGGACAAACAAAAAGCTCTTCAAATAGATTCTTATCGAGAAGGAAAGACGATTGTTCTTAACTGTTTTGATAAGCAACATAAAAATTTATGGGTAAGTCTTATTAATGACTACTATGAATTTAATGATAAATATAATGAAGGTTTATTTTTCAAAGTTTTAACAGAAGAAGAATATACTTGCTTAATATCTGATATCACAGCTCTTTCTCGCTATGGTTTAGATAAAATCCCATTATCTGATAATGATTTAGAACTTTGCTTAAAGGCGATATTCTTAAGTCATGATCAAAAGGAATTTAGTGACAAAACGAAAGAATTTAAAAATCTTTCGTCTGACGAGCAAAAGCAAATTTTAATTGAGAAAGTTAAACTTATGCAGAGCGTCAATAAGAGAAAAAATACAAAAAAAGGAGATTAAAAATATGGCTAAGGAAAAATTAAGTCTTGAAGAAGTTCAAAGCAAATTGGTTGAACTTTGCAATGACAAAACTCAAATCGAATCAAAAGAAATTACTAAGTATTATTCTGTTGACTCAGATGAATATGATAAGGTTGTAACTTATCTAGATTCTCAAGGAATCACTGTAAAGGAAGCTTTAGAAGGAGAAGATGAAGAACAATCTGGTCCTACTGCAGCAGACATTATGGAGGAAGATATTCCTGAAGAAGATTTATCAAATGAATCTCTTGAAGCTATTGCCGCTACTGTTAAGGTTAATGACCCAGTTCGTATGTATTTAAAGGAAATTGGTAATATTCCTCTATTAACACATGAACAAGAAATTGATTATGCCAACAAGGTTGCACTTGGTAAGGAAGCTAAGGAAAAATTGGATGAAATTGATGCATCTGATAATCGTGCTGAATTCCCAGATGATGAATATCAAAAGTTACTTGATCAAGAAGAAGCAGGAGATATTGCAAAAGATAAATTAGCTGAAGCTAACTTAAGACTTGTTGTTAATATTGCCAAAAAGTATTCTAACCGTGGCCTTGCATTCCTTGACTTAATTCAAGAAGGAAACATGGGTTTATTAAAAGCTGTTGACAAGTTTGAAGTTGATAAAGGTTTTAAGTTCTCTACTTATGCAACATGGTGGATTCGTCAAGCAATCACTCGTGCTGTTGCTGACCAAGCTCGTACTATTCGTATTCCTGTACATATGGTTGAAACTATCAATAAATTAATGCGTGTTCAACGTCAATTAGTTCAAGAATATAGCCGTGAACCAAGTCATGAAGAAATTGCGGAAAAGATGGGAATTTCTGTAGAAAAGGTTCAAAATATTTTAAAAATTGCTCAAGAACCTATTTCATTAGAAAAGCCAGTTGGTGAAGAAGAAGATTCTTCTTTAGGTGATTTCGTCGCTGACACAACTGCTCAAGACCCATATGAATATACTCAACAAACTAAGCTTCGTGAGGAACTTGATGATGCTTTATCTAATTTAACAGATAGAGAAGAAAATGTAATTCGTTATCGTTTCGGTCTTTGCGCAGACAAGAAGCCTAGAACTCTTGAAGAAGTAGGTCAAATCTTTAAAGTTACTCGTGAACGTATCCGTCAAATTGAATCTAAAGCGTTAAATAAATTAAGAAGAAATTCTAAGAATAAACTTAGAGATTTCTTAACTAAGTAATATGGAACGTCTAGAATATCTAGCATCTCTTACTAAGGGTTTAGATAGTGTTGTTGATTGTGGATGCGATCATGCGTACACATTAATTAAAGCTATCAAAAATTATGGAGTCAAAAAAGGTCTTGGTCTTGATATTAATGACGGACCTCTTGAGGCTGCCAAGAAAAACGTTTTAGAAAACAATTTAAATGATTCAATTGAAATTGTTAAATCTGATGGTTTAACAAATTATACAAAAGATTATGAAGGACTTATTATTAGTGGTATGGGTGGTTCTTTAATCGAGGAAATTCTTGATTATGATGTTGATACTACGCGTACTTTTAAACGCTTAATTTTGTCTCCACATAATGATACTTATAAGGTTCGTTTCTGGCTAATTAACAATAACTTTAGAATTGTTGATGAACAAATGATTGAAGACCAAAATCATATTTATGAAGTAATTGTTGCAACTAATGAACCTTTAAACAGAAAATATGATTATTTTGATCTTCGCTTTGGACCTATTTTAAGAGTTAAAAAAGGTGATTTATTTAAGAAAAAATATCAAGCTCAATTAGCCCAAGTAATTGTGGCCCTTGAAACTGCTACTGATAAGACTCAAATTGCACGTTTACAAATGACTCGTGCTATGTTAGAGGATATGTTAAAATAATGGAAGAAAAAATTTATTTCAAAGATTCTAAGAATTTTTTTACATATTATTCTATATCAGAAGTAACACTACCTTTGGTAGTTGTTATTCCTGGTGGCGGATATCATCATACATCTTTAAGAGAAGCTAAAAATGTAGTGGATTTCTTTTTGCCACTTGGTTTTCATGCTGTCGTTTTGAATTATCGTGAACAGCATGATGTTTACCCAGTTCCTCAAAAAGAACTTGCCTACATTATGGATTTTTTTAGAGAAAATGCAGATAGATATCATATTGATTCTAATAAGATATTAAATATTGGATTTTCAGCAGGCGCTCATTTGATGTTATCTCAAACTATTTATCATAATGAATATGGTAAGAATAGTTTGCCTAATGGACTTGTTATATGCTACCCTGTTGTCTCTTCAAATAAAGAATTTGGACATTTATCTAGTTTTGACGTGTTAATTAATGGTTTGACTATTAAAGATCACGCACCTAGTAAAGAAGAAACATATAAGCATTTAGAAGCCTTAAAAGATAATGGTAAATATGACCTTCTTGATAAATTATCAATTGAGCGTCATATTCCTAATGATTTTCCTGAATCTTTCATGTGGCATACGCAAACTGATGAATCTGTAAATATTCGTAATTCATTAGCTTTATATAATGCATTTGTTGATAAAAATATCAATTGTGAATACCATATTTTCCCACGTGGTAGTCATGGCATGAGTTTAGCTGATGATTCAATGACAGTTGGCGGTAAATATTTAAAGGATGATTATATTCATCAATGGACGACTTATTTAGTTAATTGGTTAAGATTAAAGAACTGGATTTAATAATGGTTAAATTTGATAAAAATTCTAATTTTAAAGAAATAATTGAAAATAATAAATTAGTATTATTTGATTTTAGACTAAAAGAATGTTCTCGCTGTGATACTTTAGAAAAACAAATTGAAGACTATTTAAAAAATCATGATTTGTTAGTTTATAGTGTTTCAGTTGAAGATAATATGAAACTTGTGAGAAGCTTAAACATTTATGCAGCTCCTTGTCTTATGATGTATTATAATCATAAGTTATATTATAGAAATTTAGGAACTTTTAGTTTTGATGAATTTATAAATAAAATTAATGAGATAGAATTGTAAAATTCTATCTTTTTTATTAAAAGCGTTTTATTTTGGCTTTTGGTTGTTAAAAAATGATATTAAATATATAATTATTATAAAGAAAAAATGGAGGTATTTTATGAATGCGATTATTTCAGTTGTAGGGAAGGATTCTGTGGGAATTTTAGCTCGTGTATCTAACGTATGTGAAAAATGTAATGCTAATATTGTGGATGTTTCTCAAACAGTATTAAAAGATTATTTTGCGATGGTTATGGTTGTAAATATTGATAACTTAAATCGTGAATTTACGAAGTTTATTGACTCATTTTCAAGTGTTTCTGAAAATAAAAATGTTGATATACATATTATGCATGAAGATATCTTTAATGCAATGCACAAAATCTAGGTGATGTTTATGTTAAGTAACGAAGAAATTTTTGAAACAATAGATATGATCAATAAGGATAATCTTGATATTAGAACTATTACTATGGGTATTTCTTTAATTGATTGTATGGATAGTGACATAGATAAGTCTTGTGAGAAAGTTTATAAAAAGATTTTTGATAAAGCTCAAAATTTAGTTAAAGTTGGTAAAATGCTTGAAAAGACTTATGGCATTCCTATCGTTAATAAAAGAGTAAGTGTGACTCCTATTTCATTACTAGTAGGTGCTAGTGGAGGAGACCCTGTTAAATATGCTAAAGTATTAGACAAAGTAGCTAACGATATTGGTATTGATTTTATTGGTGGTTATTCAGCTATGGTTCAAAAAGGATTTTCAGCTGGTGACAAAGAATTGATCAATTCAATACCTTTAGCTTTAAGTCAAACTAACAAATTATGTTCATCAATTAATGTTGGTTCAACAAAGACTGGTATTAATATGGATGCTGTTAAAATGATGGGAAAAATTGTTAAAGATACAGCTATTGCAACCAAAGACAACAACTGTATTGGTGCTGGTAAACTTGTTGTATTTTGTAATGCAGTAGATGATAACCCATTCATGGCAGGTGCTTTCCATGGTATTGGTGAAGCTGATACTGTAATTAATGTTGGCGTGTCTGGACCTGGTGTTGTAAGAGCTGCGATAAAAAGGGCTCCTCAAAATGCTAGTGTATCAGAAATTGCGGACATTATTAAGAAAACTGCATTTAAAATAACACGTATGGGTCAACTTATTGGTTCTAAAGCTAGTGAAATGCTAGGTGTAGAATTTGGTATTGTTGATTTATCTTTAGCCCCTACTCCAGCTGTTGGTGATAGTGTAGCTGAAATTTTAGAAGAAATTGGTCTAAAATCTTGTGGTGCTTATGGTACA
>Ga0247611_10006485_pt1 | contig 15007 bp, 6 predicted proteins | sample 177DNAGHGhighgp2_FD_192422 | JGI IMG/M metagenome (GOLD analysis project Ga0247611, IMG submission 192422) | Sheep rumen microbial communities from Palmerston North, Manawatu-Wanganui, New Zealand - 1770 DNA GHGhigh gp2 | ecosystem: Host-associated > Mammals > Digestive system > Stomach > Rumen ...
CCCACCGACCGCATCACCGAAGTACTGCAACCCGTGAGCATACAGCGCCGGGACAGTACTTTCCTCGTCACCTTCGAGAAAGAGGTGGCTGGATGGGTGCGGCTGAAGGACTTCCAAGCCCACGAGGGACAGCGCATTGAGGTGAAGTACCTCAGCGAGTCGCCGCTGGGGCAGCAAGTCTTCTTCGCTGGAAAACCCTCAACTCTCAACTCTCAACACTCAACTCTCAACTCAAGCTACAGCTTCGCGCCACGCTTCACCTGGTTCGTGTTCTCGCAGGTCGAGGTGAGCGGTCTGGAATCGTTGAGCGCCGGGCAGATACAGGCCGAAGCCGTGAACACCGACGTACGCCCCTGGGCTGAGTTCCACACCAGCAACCCGCTCATCAACCGCATCTATGCCGCCTGGGTACGTTCCCAACTCGATAACATGCATGGAGGCATTGCCAGCGACTGCCCCCACCGCGAGCGTCTGCCCTACACGGGCGACGGACAGATTGCTGCGGCGATGGTGATGCTGAACTTCGACGCTGCCGCCTTCTATCAGAAATGGATCCGCGATATGCGCGACGCGCAGAACCCCACCACGGGCTACGTACCCAACGGCGCTCCCTGGCAACCTACCTGCGGAGGCGGCGTGGCATGGGGCGCAGCGCTGAACACGATGTCCTGGGAGTACTACCTCCAGTACGGCGACCGCCAGCTGCTGCAGCAGGCGTACCAACCCATGCGCGCCCAGCTGCGCAACATGCAGACGTGGCTGACCCCGGACAGTACCATGTACCAGCAGATGCGCAACCCAGAAACGGGCGAACTGCTCTACTGGCTGAACCTCGGCGACTGGGTGCCGCCCTACGGGATGCCGTCGGACGAAATCGTACACACCTTCTACCTCTGGCTATGCGCCACGAATGCGGCCCGCACGGCTGCAGTACTGGGCGATGAGGCAGGGAGGCAGGAATGCGATGCCATAGCCCGGCGCACCTGGCGTGCCTTCCACCGCAAGTTCTACGACGAGGCCACAGGCAGCTACGGCGACTTCGGACCCAACATCCTTGCCCTCTATATGGGAGTGCCCGAGGAACGCAAGGCAATGGTCATCGAGGCCCTGCGCCGTGAGGTCATGGAGACGCACGACGGACACATCAACACGGGCTTCGTCACCACCAAGTTCTTCTTCGAGACACTCACCGACAACGGGTTGCACGACGTAGCTACCACCGCCATGCTGAAGACCGATTACCCCAGCTACGGACACTGGCTGGCGCAGGGAGCCACGGTGACCTGGGAACAATGGGACGGCCAGAACTCCCACAACCATCCCATGTTCGGAGGCGGGCTGACCTGGATGCCACGACGGCTGGCAGGCATCAACGTGACGCCCGACGGAGCGGGCTATCGCCACTTCGACGTGCGCCCCTACCCCACCCCCAGCATCGACACCGTCCACTACAGCCTCCCCACGCCCCAAGGCCTCATCACCTCCCACGTCATCAGCCACAACGGTCAACTCTGCCGCCTGGAACTCCATGTTCCCGTAGGCAGCACCGCCACCGTCCACCTTCCCGACCGCACCCTGCAGGTGCTGCAAGGTACGCACGTCTTCTCCGACAGTCTCCTCAACCTCAACTCAGAATTCTATGACGGCCCCGGTTATGTCAAATAATCCCGTCACAAAGTAAATATAAGATATAAAGCCCCCTCCCAAAGCCTCCAGAGGGAGGGGTTTGGGAGGGGGACGTCTGTGAAGAATGAATAATGAACAGTGAACGCTGTGAGTCGGACTGTCAATTACTCCTTGCCGAGCAAGAGCTTCATCATCTCGCAGGCAGCCTTGGCCACGGAGGTGCCGGGGCCGAAGACGGCAGCTACGCCAGCCTTGTAGAGGAAGTCGTAGTCCTGAGCGGGAATGACACCGCCGGCGATGACCATGATGTCCTCGCGGCCGAGCTTCTTGAGCTCCTCAATGAGTTGCGGGATGAGGGTCTTGTGACCTGCTGCGAGCGAGCTGGCACCGACGATGTTGACGTCGTTCTCAACAGCCTCGCGGGCTGCCTCGGCAGGCGTCTGGAACAACGGGCCCATATCTACGTCGAAGCCGCAGTCGGCATAACCGGTGGCTACAACCTTTGCGCCGCGGTCGTGACCGTCCTGACCCATCTTGGCAACCATGATACGAGGACGACGGCCCTCCTGTTTTGCGAACTCTTCGGTGAGGCGGCAGGCTTCCTCGAAGTCTGCATCGGCCTTGCTTTCTGAACTATACACGCCTGAAATGGTTCTGATGACTGCTTTGTAACGGCCTACGACAGCTTCGCAGGCATCGCTGATCTCGCCGAGGGTGGCACGGTGGCCAGCTGCTGTGACGGCGAGGTCGAGGAGGTTGTGCTCCGAGCGCTTGCCATCGGCAAACTCCTGCACGCAAGCGGTGATGGCAGCGAGGTCCTTCTTGACCTGCTCGTTGTCGCGCTTGGCGCGGAGCTCCTTCAGGGACTCCTCCTGCTGCAGACGCACGGCGGTGTTATCCACCTCGAGAATATCAATGGGATCCTCATGCTCGAGGCGATACTTGTTGACGCCTACGATGGTCTGAACACCGCTGTCGATGCGAGCCTGTGTGCGGGCTGCAGCCTCCTCGATACGCATCTTGGGCAGACCAGTCTCGATAGCTTTGGCCATACCGCCGAGCTTCTCGATTTCCTGAATGTGCTCCCAAGCCTTGAGGTAGAGCTCCTGAGTGAGCTTCTCGACGTAGTAGCTGCCAGCCCACGGGTCGATGTGCTTGCACACCTGCGTCTCATTCTGGATGTAAATCTGAGTGTTACGGGCGATACGAGCGCTGAAGTCAGTAGGCAGAGCGATGGCCTCGTCGAGAGCGTTGGTGTGGAGCGACTGGGTGTGACCCAGCACGGCAGCCATAGCCTCGATACAGGTGCGACCTACGTTGTTGAAGGGGTCCTGCTCGGTGAGCGACCAACCTGATGTCTGGGAGTGTGTGCGCAGCGCCATGGACTTGGGGTTCTTGGCGCCGAAGCTCTTGACAATCTTAGCCCAGAGCAGACGGCCTGCACGCATCTTGGCAATCTCCATGAAGTGGTTCACACCGATAGCCCAGAAGAAGCTGAGGCGGGGTGCGAAGGCGTCCACGTCGATGCCGGCGTTGATGCCAGCGCGGAGGTAGTCTATACCGTCGGCGAGGGTGTAAGCCAGCTCGATGTCGGCGGTGGCACCTGCTTCCTGCATGTGGTAGCCGGAGATGGAGATGCTGTTGAACTTAGGCATCTTCTGCGAGGTGTACTCGAAGATGTCGGCGATAATCTTCATGGAGAAGGCGGGCGGGTAGATGTAGGTGTTGCGCACCATGAACTCCTTGAGGATGTCGTTCTGGATGGTACCAGCCATCTCCTCGAGCTTGGCGCCCTGCTCCAGACCGGCGTTGATGTAGAAAGCCAACACGGGCAGCACGGCACCGTTCATGGTCATGGAGACGGACATCTTGTTCAAGGGAATGCCTGCGAAGAGCACCTTCATGTTTTCCAAGGAGCAGATGCTCACACCGGCCTTACCGACATCGCCGACGACGCGGGGGTTGTCAGGGTCGTAGCCGCGGTGTGTGGGCAGGTCGAAGGCCACGGAAAGGCCCTTCTGACCGCTGGCGAGGTTGCGGCGATAGAAAGCGTTGGACTCCTCTGCGGTGGAGAAGCCGGCATACTGACGGATGGTCCACGGGCGGAAGGGGTACATCATCGAATACGGGCCACGGAGGAAGGGAGGAATACCGGCAGCGAAGTTGAGGTGTTCCATGCCTTCGAGGTCTTCCTTCGTATAGACGGGCTGGATATCAATCTGCTCGGGAGTCTTCCAATTGGCGGTGATGCCATTCTCCTTTTGCCAGTCAAGGCCATTCTTGGCATCTATGCCAGCAAAAATATCAATGTTCTTAAAATCAATGCGTGCCATAATTAGATACCAAGTTTAGCGTTATACTCTTGCAGTGTCTTCAGTTGATCGACACGTACGTGGATGAAATTCTCGATGCCTGCGGCTTTCAAATCCTCTGAACAAGCAGGAGCACCAGCAACAACAAACATGGCGCGACCGTTCAGATACTTGAAGGCAGGAATAGCATACTCAGCGTATTCGTCGTCGCTGGAGCAGAGCACTACGATGTCGGCACCAGCTTCAAGAGCCTTATCGACACCTTCCTCAACGGTGGGGAAGCCGAGATTGTCGATGACCTTGTAGCCTGCAGCAGCGAGGAAGTTGCAGCTGAACTGTGCACGAGCCTGACGCATGGCGAGGTTGCCGATGGTCAGCATGAAGGCGACGGGCTGCTTGGCGGCCTTCTCGGTGGTGAGACGCAGGGTCTCGAAGTCGGAAGCCAGGCGGCTGGTCTTCAGTGCTGGTACATCGGGGTCACTGGAGTGCTTGCAGGTGCAGTCGCAAGCGAGAGGCTCCTTGCCTTCGCTGGTCTCGGTGAAGTTCGGGAACTGGTTGGTACCCAACAGGAACTCCTTACGCTTGCCGGCATTGGCATGACGGGCAGCGTCAGTGCTGTTAATGGCTTCCTGAATCTTGCCAGCCTTGACAGCAGCGAGGAAACCACCCTCATCCTCAACGGCGAGGAACAACTTCCAGCCTTCCTTGGCGATGGCCACAGTCAGTTCCTCCACGAAGTAGGAACCGCCGCTAACATCAACAATCTTGTCGAAGTGGCACTCTTCCTTGAGCAGCAGCTGCTGGTTGCGGGCAATGCGCTCAGCGAAGTCGGTAGGCACCTCGTAAGGAGCGTCGAACGGCGTTACCACCATCGAGTGGATGCCGGCGAGGGCAGCACTCATGGCCTCGGTCTGCGAGCGAAGCATGTTCACGTAGGAGTCGAAGACGGTCTGGTTGTAGGTCGTCGTGGCTGCGTTGATGCACATCTGGCAAGCGCAGTCGCATTTGGGCTCGTACTGCTTCACGATCTGTGCCCAGAGCATGCGGGCAGCGCGGAACTTGGCAATCTCCATGAAGTAGTTGCCGCCGACGCCCATGTAGAACTTGATCTTCTTGGCGGCGAGGTCAACGGGAACACCGGCTTCCACCATCTCGTCGAGGTATTCCTTACCCCAAGCGAGGGCATAGCCGAGCTCCTGATAGACGTAGGCACCGCTGTTGCAGAGCAGGTCGCTGTGAACCATCACGCAGCGCAGGTTGGGGAAGTTCTTCAGCTTCTCGACCAACTTGGGCATGTCGGGCAGCAGCATGGTGGTGTCCTTGCCCTTCATGAGCATACGCTCGATGGGGTCGAACCCGATGCCACCGACAATCTTCTCCTTGTCGTAGCCCTTCTTCTCGTAGTAGGCTACTACGATGTCGGCCAGTTCGAGGACGTGGCGCTGACAGGTGCGGAAGCTCACTTCAACGCAGTCGCAGCAGATGCCGTCGAGCAGCGTCTCGATGAACTCGGCGCTCACCTTGTCGCCGGGGATGCGGAAGCCGAGGGAGTTGACGCCCTTGTTCAGGATGTCGAGCGCCTTGGCATTGGCCTCCTTAGCGTCGTCAGCCTTGATGTTCTGGCGGACATACCACTGGTTGTTGTCCTTCTTGTTGCCGCGGACGAAGGGGAATTCGCCGGGCAGCGCGTTGACGGTTGCCAGCTTGTCCACATCTTCCTTCAAATAGAACGGCTGCATGGAGAAACCTTCGTTGGTCCTCCATACCATTTTCTTCTCGAAGTCAGCGCCCTTGAGATCGACTTCGATCTTGTCGCGCCATTCCTGGCGGGTAGGGGCGGTGAAGTCCGCGAAGAGTCTTTCTTTACTATCTGCCATAGTAAGTTTAATGTTTAAGAAATTAAAGTTTAATGTAGAATGATTAAGGTTTTAGCTTCTAAAATGCGGGCAAAGGTAGTAAAGTTTGGCGTTGTGTCCAAATTTGTGAAGTGAAAAGTCATTAAAATCGGTTTTATGCATCGTTTTTCATAGAAAAAGTGTACCTTTGCACCGCATTTTACACGCAAATCATCATTTCTATGGCTGCTCAATCTGAGAATACCGCTCCATCTTCAGGGCTCAAGATGAATCTTTTTGATTTGCTCAAAAACATCTTCCCCTATGTGAAGCCCTACAAGTGGCTCATCATGGCCACGCTCGTGCTGACGTTCGTCGGCTCACTGATGGCTCAGGTCAACGCCGTGGTGCTCGACCGTGCTGTGGATGCCATCAACGCGCTGATGCAAACTTCTTTTGAGTGGAGCAAGGCCACGAAGCTGTTGGTGACCATCAGCGTCATCCTCTTAGGCAAGGAGGTGTTGTCGGCTTTCGTCACCTTCGGACAGCGTTTTTATGGCGAAAAGATGCGCATCCTCGTCAGCCGCGACCTCTCGCTGGCCGTGGTCGATCGCATTCTCTCGTTCCGCATGGCCTTCTTCTCGGCTGAGGACAACGAGGCGGGCAAACTCCAGTCGCGCATCGACCGCGGCATCATGAGCCTCTCGAACACCGTCAACAACTTCTTCATCGAGATCCTGCCGCTCTTCACCAGTGCCATCTTCGCCCTCATCCTGATGTTCGCTGCCAACGTCTATGTGGGTCTCGTGGCTTTGTGCATCGTACCTATTTATTTTTATCTCACCTACGTGCAGGCGAAGCACCTCAAAGGTTGGCGCCGCAACATCTTCGGCAGCCATCAGGCTGTCAGCCAAGGTGTGCTGAATATCATCGAGAGCATCTCCGTCATCAAGTCCTTCAATCGCGAGGACATTGAATCCTCGCGTCAGGCCGCCATTCAGAATGCGATGACGGAGCAGCAGATGAATACGCGCAAGCTGAGCTTCTTCTTCAACGGCCTCAAGAGCTTCTTTGAGCAGATCGGCACCGTGCTGATCATCATCCTGACGGCTTACCTCGTACTCACCGACTACCCGGGCATGAGCATCGGTAAGATCATGTACCATGTCATGCTCTTTGCCAACGTCAGCGCACCCATCCGTCAGCTCCACCGCATCTACGACGACATGAACGACGCACTCATCTACGCCGAGGGCTTCTTCAGCATCATCCATGCCGACCACGAGGTGGAGGACACGGGCAAGTATCGCCCTGAACAGGTCGAAGGCACTTTCGAGATGAGCGGCGTAGATTTCACCTACGGCAACGGCACCAAGGCGCTCACCGATGTGTCGCTGCGCATCGAGAGCGGCAAGATCACGGCTCTCGTGGGGCTGAGCGGAGCCGGCAAGAGCACCATCGTCAACCTCCTCGACAAGTTCTATCATCAGGACTGCGGCTCCATCACCCTCGACGGCCACGAGCTGCGTGAATGGGACACCGAATGGCTGCGCGAACATGTGGGACTGGTGCTGCAGAAAAATCACATTTTCTCCGGTTCCATCGAGGAAAACATACGTTACGGCAACCCATCGGCGACGCATGACGATGTCGTCCGGGCGGCCAAACAAGCCTATATCTACGACCAGATCATGCAGCTACCCAACGGCTTCGATTCGCAGGCCCTGCAGCTCAGCGGTGGACAGCAGCAACGCATCGCCATTGCACGTATGTTCATCAAGAATCCTCCCATCATCTTCCTCGACGAACCTACGGCCAGTCTCGACGCTATCGCCACCGAGCAGATCAAGGCCAGCATCGACGCCATCAAGGCCGGACGCACCGTCATCATCATCTCCCACAACATCGGACAGATCATCGATGCCGACCAGATCTATGTCCTCCAGAAGGGGCATGTTGTACAGAGCGGCACCCCCACCGAGGTCTATCATCAGGGCGGCCTCTACAAAGACATCTTCAATGCCAGCGCACGCAGCATGAATGTCGATAAAATCGCCGATACAATCGAGAATAAGCAGTAACTCTCAACTCTCAACTCTCAACTTTCAACTCTCAACTCTCAACTCTCAACTTTCAACTCTCAACTTTCAACTTCAAATATGGATTGGCTTATTAATCTTTTCACCAACACCGACTCCATCGCACACATCGTGCTGTTGTACTCGTTGGTCATCGCCGTGGGCATATTCCTCGGCCGTCACAAAGTCTTCGGCATCTCCTTGGGTGTCACCTTCGTGCTCTTCGCCGGCATCCTGGCCGGTCATATCGGTTTCACGGGCAACCTGCAGGTGCTGAACTATGTTCAGGACTTCGGTCTCATCCTCTTCGTCTATTGCATCGGCTTGCAGGTCGGTCCGGGCTTCTTCGAGAGCTTTGCCAAAGGCGGCATCACAGCCAATGCGTTGGCTATGGGCATCGTGGGGCTGAACGTCATCACGATGCTCGTGCTCTACTTCATCATCTTCTATAACCCCGAGATCAAGGGCGGCGACAACGTATGGAACCTGTCGATGATGACGGGCGTTCTCTGCGGCGCCATCACCAATACGCCGGGTCTCGGTGCTGCCTCCGAAGCCGTCGCTACGATTTATAAAGGTGCTGCCGAGATACCCCAGATCGCTTCCGGCTACGCTTGTGCCTATCCCCTCGGCGTCGTCGGCATCATCTTCGCCACCATCGCCATACGCTACCTCTGTGGCATCAGCCTGAAGAAGGAAGAGGAGCAGATCGAGCAGGAGATGAGCGAGAATCCTCACGCCAAACCACACCGCATGACGCTGCGTGCAGAGAACAAGGCCCTGAGCGGACGCACCATTCTCCAGATACGCGAATTCCTCGGTCGCAACTTCGTCTGCTCACGATTCCTCCACGAAGGACACGTCAGCATACCCAACCGCGACACCGTAGTCACCACTGGCGACCTTATGTACATCACCTGTGCAGAGGACGACTGGGAAGCCATCTCTGCCTTCATCGGCCCTGTCGACCATGTGGAATGGGAGGAACAGGACGTGCCGATGGTGTCCCGAAATATCCTCGTGACGCAACCCAATGTGAACGGCAAGACCTTCGGGCAGTTGCATTTCAGCTCTGTCTATGGCGTCAACGTCACCCGCATCCTGCGCAACGGCATGAACCTCTTTGCCGACCAGAACCTGCGCATACAAATTGGCGACAAGGTGGTGTGCGTAGGACCCGAAGATGCCGTACAACGCGTAGCTGGTGTGTTGGGCAATGAGATGAAGCGCCTCGACCATCCCAACCTCGCCGCTTTGTTCATCGGCATCGTCTGCGGTATCATCTTCGGCATGATGCCTATCGCCCTACCCGGCGTGCCCACTCCCGTTAAGCTCGGCTTGGCCGGCGGACCCCTCATCATCGCCATCCTCATCGGACGCTTCGGCTACAGGTTCCACCTCGTCAGCTACACCACCACTTCGGCCAACCTCATGCTGCGCGAGTTCGGCCTTGTGCTCTTCCTCGCCAGTGTGGGCATCAAGGCTGGTGCCACCTTCTGGCAGACCGTCACCGAGGGCGATGGCCTCACCTACGTCTGGACGGGCTTCCTCATTACTGTCATACCTATATTAATTATAGGAGTGCTGGCTCGCCTGCGTTATAAGATGAACTACTTTACCCTCATGGGTCTCATCGCCGGTGCCACCACCGACCCGCCCGCCCTGGCCTATGCCAACCAGACGGCCAATAACGACGCTCCCGCCGTCGGCTACTCCACTGTCTATCCCCTCTGCATGTTCCTCCGCATCCTCACCGCGCAGCTCATCATCCTTCTGCTGTATAGCATCGTCTAAACACCTTCAAGCAAGCTTGATTGCTCTCGCTGCTTCGAAAGTTAACTTTCAACTTTCAACTTTCAACTTTCAACTCTCAACTTTCAACTCTCAACTTGACTCCTCTTCTCTCCACGGCCATTCGCGCAGCCATAGCAGCTGGGCGCGATATCATGGCCATCTATGATGATCCTGCGGCAGACTTCGGCATCGAACGTAAGGCCGACAACTCGCCGCTGACGCGTGCCGACAAGGCCGCCCATGCCCGCATCATGACCATCCTCGAGCCTACAGGCATTCCCGTGCTCAGCGAGGAAGGTGCTCATCTGCCTTACGAAGAGCGCCGCCATTGGCACCGCCTCTGGATCGTCGATCCATTGGATGGAACGAAAGAGTTCATCAAACGTAATGGCGAGTTTACGGTGAATATCGCACTTGTGGAGGACGGAACACCTGTCATGGGCGTTATCTACAGACCCACCCCCTTGCCCCTCCCGTTAGGGAGGGGAGAGGCTGGCGCGTTGTATTTCGGATTCTCTTCGGATGAGGAACAAGGGGCGTGGCGCGTGGAGGACGAATCGCTGTTGAACAATCCGGCCATCGCCGTTGAAGACATTCTTAAATCCCACACTGCGCAACCTCTCCCCTCCTTTGGGGAGGGGCTGGTGGGCTCCCCCTCTCGCACCGTGAGGAACCGTGAGTGGGTCTGCGTCGCCTCCCGCAGCCATCTCAGTCCCGAGACAGAGGCCTTCATCGAGGCGCTTCGTCGCGAGCATCCCGACCTCCAGCTCATCTCCTCAGGTTCGAGCCTCAAGATATGCCTCGTTGCCGAAGGTCGTGCCGACATCTATCCTCGCCATGCTCCTACGATGGAGTGGGATACCGCAGCCGGCCATGCCATTGCCTTCGCCGCAGGTTGCGAGATGGTCGATGCCACCAACGGTCAGCCCCTGACCTACAACAAGCCCGACCTTCACAACCCTTGGTTCATCGTCCGCAGAAAGGATAATAACCGATAAATAGCCCCTTCCCGTTTTATACTACTTTCCCTAATCTTCACATTGGCGGCCTCGCTGATTTCCCCTCAAGATTCTTGCCTCACCATTGAAAGCACAAATCTCAGCAGCCAGGTCATTGAGATGATGAAAGCGGCTATAGTCGCTGTCCGAGGGCACACCTCGGACGCTACCCATCATGTCAAGATCCCAGGGAGCTAGAATCAGCAACGCACCATTGACACATGCATCAAAACGTTGTCGCTCAGGTTTCCAAAAAACACCTATGGGCTCCTTCTGCAAATGTATCAGCGGAAATCCTCTCTCTAAACATTCCTGCTTCATCAGTCGCTCCCCACCAGAGATGCCTGGAGTCACTATGACGGTACATCCTTCCTGGATAGCCGCCTCCCATTTCTGGCGATCACTGGCGTAGTCCGCGGTATCCTCATAAGGCTCACCCGTGAATGGATGTTTGCGATGACATAGTACCTGTATCTTTCGTGCCCATCGCAGCAAGAACAGATTGCCGAAAGCTCCATAACTGTGGTTCCCAATACGCACATGCAGACAGCGACGCATCACATCCGGCAAGATCTTTCGTAACAAGGCACGACAAGGATTGTCATGCACGTAAGCAATCATAGCCTCGCGGTGGCGATCGTCGAGACAAACAGTGTCATCGTAGTTTTCATCGAAAAGCGGTTGCTGTTCCCTGCCAACGAACGCGTAGTACTCCTGACGTTGCTTCTTCGACAGGCTCCGTATCAGAGCCCCTTCGTTGTCATACTGCAGAGCCCTCTCACGCAGCCAAGCAGGCAACCCTGCACTCCCCCAATCGACCGATATCGGGCGATCCGTTGAAGTAGACAGCCCCTGCAGCCGCTGCCAACGGCTGGTGCAGACAGCCTTGAACGCCTGAATGATATCTCCCAAGCTCCAATCCATCGGCTCCAGCACCTCAATGACACCATGAAAATGATCAGGCATACACACGCACGCATGCACTACTACACAGTTTCCATGCACAGCCTGCAACTCGGGTATCTTCAGCCAAGCCTGCTCGACCTTCTCTCCAAGAGGAGTAAGTGTGAGTGCATTGTCTCTTGCCAGCGCATCGCTCCCAGTTCCCGTAAGATGCGAAAGCAACCTCTCACGGCCACTCACCACCAAGGTGATGAGATAAGTGCCGCGTCCATAGTAATCATGCCCCGGATTGCGTGGACGATAAGTCGATGTCATCATAGTGTTCTTATCCACTCGCAACTTACATTGAAAGATGCCCATAAGCCTGAATGATTCATTCTTCTACGTTTATTCTCGTTGCAAAGGTACACATTTTTCCTGACTCACCAAGCTTTCGCCCCACTTTTCCTATTTTCGCATCGATTGGCGCATTCGTGCGACCGTGTTTATGCAGAATGCACTCACCAGCGAGACGAGCCCGCTGGTGAGAATATGGAATAACAATCCGTCTGCACCCTGGATGTCACAATGAATCTGGTATTCCTCTTCTACATTTTCTGTCTTTCCTCGGTCAGCAACTTTGGTCGTAAAACGATGAAAAAACATTGGATAATGTGGAAATGGGGTCGTTTTGGAGCATTTTTCAACAAAAAAAGGGCGGGGGATGCAAGAGCTTCACGGAAAATGATTACTTTTGCAAAGGATTCCACATTAGAATGCAGGTCCAAAGACAAAATAGTAATAACAATCGTAATCAAGACCAATGGCAACTTATACAAATACATTGAACGAGCGCACTTCCTCTGGGAAGGCACTCATGGCCTATCTGGAGGCATTGGGGGGGGCTCGTATCCAAGGTTACACCAAAGGCAAAGAGCAGTTATTTGCGTTCACAAGAAGACAAACTTGCTGGTCGTGTGGAGAAATTCTCTTCATCTGAGGAAATGTTCAAGTCATTAGGAATCTGAGCACCCATGTACGAAATCAGGACTACCAGGACGAACTCTTTGGCAAGACCTACTATTTCTGTCTGTCCGACAGCCCTTCCGACATCGTGGCTGGCTCATGCAAGGAAGGCCGCATCGTTTTTTAGTGTCAATCAATAAATAATTAACAATTAACATAACAAACAAGAACATGAGACAAAAGCAAATCTTTTTAATCCTCGCCCTGCTCTGCATGGTTGTGCAGGGAGCGTGGGCACAGAACGGTATCTACTGCACAGCCAGCGACAAAAACCGTGTGGTATGCACCGATGGCACCATCTACGACAACGTGGCGGCCGCAACGGCAGCCGGCAAGACGGCTGCAGCCATGATTATCTACATTGACGAGGAGAACAAAAAGGGTCTGGCTCTTGCACTGAAAGATGAGGCAAGAAATACGCAGGATGGTGGAATAACTGCTTGCAACAACAAGAATACAAGCATGCCCGTCGTAGGCGGAACTTGGAAACTGGCCAGCAAGAGCGAATGGGATAGTATGATCAGTGCTGCTGGTGGCAGCCCGACCTTGCACGATGGGTTCAGCAGCGTTGGCGGTACAAACATGGATGTAAGAGTTTATTGGTCAAGTGAGAGAGAGGGATCTAATGGGCTTCTTCTCCAATACTCTTTAGGTTGGTCTGGCTTCGTGTCTAACTCCCAAGAAGCTAATATCCGTGCTTGCCTTACATTCAACTTGCTCACGCTCTACGAAATCGGCAGTCAAAGTGATTGGAACGTATTTTGCACCTTTGTGAACACCGGCAACAGCTTCATCGACAAGTATGTGAAGTTGACCAGCGACATCAATGTATCGGAGATGATGGCAGGCTTCAGTGAGAGCTTCTCGTTTCGGGGCTTGTTCGACGGCGACGGCCACACGCTGACCGTCAGCTATAACACGGAATATGCCGTGACGGCCCCGTTCCGCTACGTCAATAACGCCACCATCAGGAACCTTAAGACGACAGGCACCATCACTACCAGCGGCATGAGTGCCGCTGGCATCGTGGGTGAAGTGGCTGGCTCGCTGAACCTTATATCCTGTAGCAGCTCTGTAGCCATCTCCAGCAGCAGAGGGGACATAGACACTCACGGCGGTCTTGTTGCATCAAACAGGGGAAACGTCACCATCAGCGGCTGCGTTTTCGACGGTTCGTTTGCCGCCACTGTTGCCCATACCAACTCGTATGGCACCACATTTTGTGGGGGAATCGTTGGAATGTGCAATGAAAACACGTCAGCAACCATCACCAATTCACTTGTGGCCCCCAGCAGCGTGTCTGAGGGTATGATTAATGAGACCTTCGTCGGCTTGTATAATGGAGCCACGGTTACCATCGACAACTGCTACTTCGTCGAGACCGCCAACCTGCCCACCAATCAGGGTACGAAAGTGAATGCCACCGCTCCTGAAGGTGAAATCTATAAGCCGATAACAATCAGCGGCACCACGGTCTATTCTGATGCCTGCAGCGTCAGCGGTGTGGAAGCAGCATACGATTTGGATCAAGGCCTCGTATTCATCACGCCAACGGTGACCGACCCCTTTGCGGCTACCCTCACCTTCGGCACTGACTACACGGCCACGATGGACGGAGATGCCGTGCCGTCTCTTCCCGTCAGCATCAGCACGGCGGGCAACTACACATTGGTGCTCACCGGCGCGGGCAGCTACACCGGCTCGAAGACCTGCAATATCACCGCTACCGGCGACCCGGTAAACAGTGCCCTTGCCATTGGCAGCGAAGCAGAATGGGACACTTTCGCCGAGAGTGTCAACAATGGCAACAACTACAGCAACCAGTTCGTGAAGCTGACGGCCGACATCAGCGTCTCGACGATGGTGGGCACGAGTGAGACCAACTCGTTCCAAGGCACCTTCCTGGGCGACGGAACCCACACGCTGACCTTCACCAAAGGCACCGCAGAGAGCGCTTTTGGCGAAGAGAACTGCGCCCCGTTCCGCTATACCAAGGATGCCACCATTCGTGACCTCAAGGTGACGGGCACCATATACACTTCACACAAGTTCGCTGCCGGACTCGTCGCTCGCAATTCTGGTACGACGACCATCACCAACTGCCAGATTGGCATCGTCATCCACAGCAGCGTCTCCGGCGACGGTACCCACGGCGGTATCGTGGCCATGCCGGCAGGCAGCACGACAACGACCATCACAGGCTGCGTATATAACGGTCGGCTGCTGACCACCAGCGGCACCCAGTATTGCGGCGGTTTTGTGGGATGGAGTGGTGATAATACTGTTACTGTCGCCCATTCACTCTATGCCCCCGATGCCAGCATCGTCGTCGCTGCGGGTGAAACGGACATCAATCACGGCGCCACCTTCGTGCGTGGCAACAGCCCGACAATAGGCACTAACTGCTACTATACCGCGACGATGGGCAACACACAGGGGACACGCGCCTACAGCAT
>Ga0247611_10006486_pt1 | contig 15007 bp, 12 predicted proteins | sample 177DNAGHGhighgp2_FD_192422 | JGI IMG/M metagenome (GOLD analysis project Ga0247611, IMG submission 192422) | Sheep rumen microbial communities from Palmerston North, Manawatu-Wanganui, New Zealand - 1770 DNA GHGhigh gp2 | ecosystem: Host-associated > Mammals > Digestive system > Stomach > Rumen...
TTGAACACATTATTATAGAGGTCTTTGTTCTCGCCTGGACAGATGTCGTCGCGGGTGATGTACACCTGAATGCGGCCTTTGGAGTCCTGTAACTCGACAAAGGAGGCCTTGCCCATGACGCGGCGCGTCATCATGCGTCCGGCAATGCTGACTTCGCGCGGCTCGGCGTCGTCCTGGAATTCATTGCGGATGTCTGTGCTGAAGGCGTTTGTGGGATACTCTGCTGCAGGATAGGGGTCGATGCCCATGTTGCGTAGTTCTTCGAGACTCTGTCGTCTCAAAATCTCTTGTTCACTCAGTTCTAAAACGTTCATGTCAATGTTGTGATATATATCTTAATGGCTGCAAAGATACAAAAATCTTCTGAATTAGCCATGTTTTGGATAAATAATTGCAAAAAAAACGGGAAAGATTTGGAAGGAAACGAAAAAATGCTTACATTTGCCACATGTTACCTTAATTGGACAATGAACGGCTTGTAATAAATAAGTACAGGAAGACCTATGAACATGATTCAGCAAAAAACGCGCGTAGTCGGCGTCGAGATCAGTCTCGAGCATACAACCTATGCTATAGTGGACATTCGTGGCAACATCATTGCCATCGACAGCTTCCCGACGCTCGAGTGTGCAACAGCCAATGAGTTTGTTGCCAAGCTCTGTGAGGCTATCGTCATGATAGTCGAAGCTAACGGCGGCTATGAGACCATCCGTTCCGTGGGCGTCAGCTCGCCCAGCGCCAGCTTCCTGACAGGCAGCATCGAGAATGCGGCCAACCTCCCGTGGAAGGGTGTGATACCGCTGGCTGCCCTCATGCGCGACCGCTTGGGACTGGCCGTCGGCGTCGCTAACGATGCCCATGCCGCCGCGATGGGCGAGAAGGTGTATGGCTCGGCTCACGGCATGAACGACTTCGTCGTTGTCAGCATCGGCATGGGACTGGGCAGCTGCTTCTTCTCCAACGGTCGTGTACATCTCGGTGCCGACGGCTATGCTGGTGAAATCGGTCATACGTGTGTGGTTGTTGACGGCCGTCAGTGTGGCTGCGGTCATAAGGGCTGCCTCGAGACTTACGTCAACGGAAAAGGCATTGTCCAGACGGCACGCGAGCTGATGGAAGAGTCGGACAAGCCCTCGCTGATGCGGTCGCTCGACAATCTGACGGCACGCACCATCAAGGAGTGTTGCGACCAAGGCGACGAACTGGCTATCGAGGTCTATCGCCGTACTGGCCATATTCTCGGCATGGGACTGGCCAACTATGCCTCCATCGTCAACCCTGAGGCCATCATCCTCACTGGAGGCATCTCGAAGGCTGGTGAGTGGCTGCTGGGGCCTGTCCATGAGGTTTTCGAGCGTCACGTGTTCCCCAATATGAAGGGTAAGGTGAAACTGCTTATCTCCATGTTCGACAACCGCGAGCGCGACGTCCTTGGAGCCAGTGCTGTGGCGTGGGATGTCATGGAGTACTCGCTATTCAAGTAAGAAGTAAGAAGTGGACGTAGAACGAATCAACGAGTTAATCAATGCGAAGTCTAATCTGAGTACCGCCCTCGGTATGGAGTTTATCTCTACGCCGGAGGCGGATACTTGTATGGCGCGCATGAAGGTCGATGAGCGCAACCGCCAGCCGTTTGGTTTCCTCAGCGGCGGTGCCTCGCTGGCTTTGGCAGAGAATTTAGCCGGCGTCGGCTCCTCGTCCCTGTGTCCAGGCTGTGCCTGTGTGGGTATCGAGGTTAGCGGCAGTCACGTGAAGGCGGTGGCCGAAGGCGATGTGGTGACGGCTTACGGCCGGCTGCAGAGCCTGGGAAACACCCTTCATGTGTGGACAGTCGATATCCGCAACTCTGAAGGCGAACTTATCTCTACGGTGCGCGTGACCAACTATATCATCAAACACGAGAAGTGACACAGTCCTTTGCACTCTACCGGTTGCCTCATGCCGACCATTACACGCGGATAGAGGGGCAAGCACAGAAACTGTCTTCCTGCAAGGATCTCGATGGACAGCAGGGCTTTGTCGTGGCGCCCTTCGAGATAACTGAAGACCAGCCCATCGTGCTGATCCGTCCCGACCGCGTGGAGAGGGTGGCATTGCCGCAGTCATCGGCAGACCCGTCTCACGTCTCACGTTTCACGTCTCACGTCTCACCTTCCTACCATACGGACTTCTCTCATTTTCATGCACAGCTTCGGCAGCGCGTGTTCCGTAAGATTGTCCTTGCACGGCGTGCTGATGAATCATTGCCTGAGGGTGTTTCCGTGCAGAATCTGTTCATGCGTGCCTGCGCCAACTACCCCCGTGTGTTTGTTGCCCTGGTGCACACGCCTCAAAGCGGCACCTGGCTCACCGCTACGCCTGAGATATTGTTAGAAGGATGTGGCGGCCAGTGGCAAACGATGGCGCTTGCCGGTACGATGAAACTCGAGAACGAGCAACTGGCGGGCGAGGGGGAGACTGTCAGATGGAGCACCAAGAATATTCAGGAGCAGCGGCTCGTGGCTACGTATATAGCAGAGTGCCTGAAGGCACTGCATGCCGATTACCGTGAGGAGGGCCCCTATACGGTGCGAGCTGCCAACCTGGTTCATCTGCGTAGCGACTTTTCCTTTACGCTGCCTCAGGGACAGTCTGTCAGCGACCTGTTGGGACGACTTCATCCCACGCCTGCCGTCTGTGGTCTGCCGAAAGCTGACACGTATCGCTTCATCACGGCTAGCGAGCATACTCCTCGTCGTTATTACAGCGGGTTCATGGGACCTGTCGGTGAGGAGACACACTTGTATGTGTCGCTGAGGTGCATGAACATCGAGGGTGACAATTGTCGGCTCTATGCTGGTGGCGGACTGCTGAAAGACAGCGTTGAGGAGCAGGAGTGGCTGGAGACGGAGGCGAAGATGGAGACCATGCGCCGGATTCTATTCTCCAATTAAGGAATGATAAAAGTCCTTCAGCACTTGCTCGTCTGTCTGGGCATCGGTCATGACCTCAAGCAGTAGCGGACGTTCGCTGCCGGTTGATAGCAGCCACTCAATGCCTTTGCGCATCTCCTCCATATTCCCGGCTTTCATGTAAATGACGTTGTTCTGGTGACAGATGCCTTCGGCCGATGTCGTGTGTCGGGCTGCAACAAAACGGTCGCGAACGGGACATTGTTCCAGCCCTGGCAACATATTGAAGATACCGCCACGTCCGTTGTTCATCAGAAGGATGCGCAGGTTACCTCGGAGGTTCTGATTCCATAATGCATTCTGATCGTAGAAGAAACTGAGGTCGCCGATGATGCAATAGACCTGCTTGTCTGAGGTAAGCGAGAAACCGGCGGCTGTTGACAGAGATCCCTCGATGCCGTTGACACCGCGGTTGCACCATACACGATGACGGGCAAAGATGTTGGCAAGGCGGATAGAGGTGGAGTTGGCGTAATGCACATAGCCATCCTGAAGCTGCTGTTCGAAGCACTTGACGGTCGCCGTCTGGGAGAAGGCCGGCTGATAGGCGTCTGCCATGACCCTGATGCGCTGCAGGAGCTCGTCCCATAAGCGTACGAATGACGGCATGTCCTGTTCAATCATGAAACGGATCTGGTCGGCTACTACCTCCCCGTCGCCCTGCACAACCTGTGTCAGGTTCATGAACGTGTCAGTGACCTCGCCGGTCTCGTTGACAACCCACGTCTCTTTGGCTTTCCGCAAGAAGTGCTTCACACGCTTGCTGACGATGGAATTGCCTGTGTATAGCACGAAGTCGGGTACATAGCGCTCGTCGTCGCTTACTAGCATGACGGCCTCGTCCATTAGCGGGTTCATGGGCTGTCCGCAGATAAGCATGGGTCGCTCGGCATTTATAAAACGACGAACGACGTATCCTAATGCCTGCGGCAGAATGTCGGCAGACATCAGCTCTATCTTACGCTCCTCAGGCAGGTTTGTGACGGAGAATCCGAACAGGGGTTCGGTGATGGGCACGTTGATGTGAACGGGACCATGGCGGACAATAAGCGCCTCGTTAACCAAGCGGTTGCAGTACCAGTGTTGTTCGGCATTACAGGGCTCGGGCAGCGAAACGGCTTTTCTCACAAAGCCCCCCAGGGCACCGGGCTGCGGTAGCGTCTGGCCGTCCAGCTGATCAATCCATTGTGGAGGACGGTCGGCAGAGATGACCACCAACGGCAGGTGCTGATAATAGGCCTCAGCAACGGCCGGCAAAAGATTCAAGAGGGCTGTGCCGCTGGTGACACAGACGGCTACCGGCTGTTGCAGGGCTTGGCATATGCCCAGTGCGTAGAAGGCGGCGCTGCGCTCGTCAGTGACGGGGTAGCATTGTATGTCTGGACACTCATTGAGATTGTGTACGATGGGTGCATTGCGGCTCCCGGGACAAACGACGGCATGTTGCACGCCGTGTGCTACCAGCAGCGCAGTCAGTGTGTTGACGTTCTCCTTGTTGCTATACATCTCCCCAAATTTTCTTGGCTTTGTATAAACCCATGTGTTTCTGTCTAATACTTGAAGCTGGAGCCGCCCACAAACTCGCGCATGATGGAGGTGGGGGGTATCTCCTTGTCGCTGACGGGCAGGAAGAAGTGTATGAACTTCACCAGACGGTGGGCTTCGGCATATTCGGGACAGTTCTTTGGAACGCTTGACAGGATGATCTCCGCATGCGTCCTGAGTACGGCAAACTCAATGTTCAGGGCTGAGTTGAACATGACGTCGGCTGTCTCCTGGTAGGGAGATATCCACTGGTCCTCGGCAGCCAACACATTCTTCCACTGGGCTATGGTCTGACGGGCTGTGAACGCTCCCTTGTTATAGTCGCGTATGATACGGCGCAGCAGACGGTTGTCGCGTGTGGGAATCCAGTTGTGGTCGTCGAGCGATATGCTGGTGAGTGCCGAGATGTAGACCTTGTACTTCAGTGAGTCGGGAATCTTCTGTGTCAGTAACGGGTTCAGGGCATGAATGCCTTCGATGATGAGTACGGTATCGTTGCCGAGCTTCACTCTCTTGCCGTTATACTCACGTTTGCCCGTCACGAAGTTGTATTCGGGAATCTCCACACGCTCACCCTTCATCAGACGGCTCAGATGGTCTTCCAATAGGTGGTAATCCACCGTTTCGATATTGTCGAAGTCGTAGTCGCCGTTGGGTAGCTTCGGTGTGTCCACGCGGTTTACGAAGTAGTCGTCTGTCGAGAACGACACCGGTCGCAGTCCGCAGGCCAGCAGCTGTATGGAGAGACGCTTGCAGAACGTTGTCTTGCCTGATGATGACGGACCGGTGATGAGCACGAGTCTCACGGGATTCTCTTCACGGTGGAAGTGACGGTCTATCTCTTCGGCTATTTGCACAATCTTCTTCTCCTGAAGGGCCTCGCTCACCTGAATCAGTTCAGAGGCGTGGCCGCGCATGATGGCTTTGTTTACATCGCCCGCATTCGACAGGCGCATGATGATGTCCCACTTGGTCTTTTCAGCAAAAAGCTCGAAGGTCTTCGGCTGTGCCACCTTCGCTGCCACGCGCGAGGGATCGTTCCAGTCGGGAACACGCAGCAGAAGCCCTTCCTCATAGCGCTCCAGGTCCCACACCTTCAGATAGCCGGCGCTTGGTACCAAGGCTCCGTAATAGTAATCGACGGTGTCGCCCAGCGTGTAGTAGTCGCTGTATATCTGACCGCTGGTCTCCAGCAGTTTTACCTTGTCTGAGAAACCGCGCTCCGTGAACACGCGGATGGCCTCCTCGGTTGTTGACTCTGTACGGCGGAAGGGCATGTCCAGGTCGATAATCTCCTGCATGCGCTGCTTGATCTTCTCCACCATCTCATCGGTAACCGACTTTCCCTCCCCTCTAGAGGCATTAGGGGTGGGTTTGAAGTTACAGTAGTAGCCGCGACACAGTGAGTGTTCGATGAACAGCTTCGAGCCAGGATAAAGGTCCTGCGTTGCCTTGTAGAGTACGAAGCTCAGCGAGCGTACGTAGGCGCGGTGGCCGGAGCCTTCGCGTGCATCGAGGAATTCGACGTCGCGATTCTGGTAGACTCTGAACTTCAGCCCCTGTGACGTGTTGTTCACCTTAGCCGCCACTACGGGGTAGGGCAGTTTTATCTCGTCGGCAAACTCTTGGTAGATGTCCAGCAGTGACGTTCCTTCAGGGAATGACTTAGTCACATTATTGTTCTTACAGCGTATTTGTAGCATGTCAAAGGTATTTTGCTTGCAAAGATAGTAAATAATTGCGATTTTTTTCCTATCTTTGCACAAAAAATAAAGAGAGTATGGAAAAAAGACAATGGAAGCAGGTTCGGGAGTTCAAGGAGATACTCTTCGAACAGTATAACGGCATCGCCAAGATTACTATCAACCGCGCACGCTACCGCAACGCCTTCACACCTCGGACAACGCTGGAGCTGAGTCAGGCTTTTGCACTGTGTCGCGAGATGGCCGATATCCGTGTGGTGTTGTTGACCGGAGCCATGTCGGAAGTGCCCGAGGGTAAGTGCCTGGAGGACGTCAAGCATGCGTTCTGCTCGGGTGGCGACATGCATGTGAAAGGGCGTGGCGGCTATATCGACGACGAGGGCGTACCCCGCCTGTCGGTGCTCGACGTGCAAATGCAGATACGTCGTCTGCCGAAGCCCGTCATTGCGATGGTCAATGGCTATGCCATTGGTGGCGGTCATGTGCTACACTTGGTGTGCGACTTGACAATAGCGTCGGAGAATGCTATCTTCGGACAGACGGGACCCAAGGTGGGTTCCTTCGATGCCGGATTCGGATCGAGCTATCTGGCGCGTATTGTCGGACAGAAGAAGGCGCGTGAGATATGGTTTCTTTGCCGCCAATACACGGCGCAGGAGGCGCTTGACATGGGAATGGTCAATAAGGTGGTGCCACTCGCCGAGCTCGAGGATGAGTGTGTCCGGTGGGCGGAGGAGATGATGGAGCGCTCGCCGATAGCGCTACGTATGATCAAGGCGGGTCTGAACGCCGAGCTCGATGGACAGGCAGGTATCCAGCAGTTGGCTGGCGATGCCACCATGCTCTACTACTTCCTGGACGAGGCTCAGGAAGGGGGTAAGGCGTTCTTGGAGAAGCGGAAGCCCGATTTCGATCAGTACCCGAAAATACCTTGAGAGATGAAAATAAATATTGAGGAGCGGGTACTGCATTTCAAACAGCCGGCGGGGACGAGCCGCGGGGTGTATACCCAACGGCATATCTGGTTGGTTACCGTCTCTGATGGTTCTGCTATCGGTGTCGGCGAATGTGCCCCGTTGCCTGACTTGAGCTGTGATGCGATGACCGCACAGTGCTATGCCGAGGTGCTGCGTGGCTTCTGTGCCAAGGTGGAGCAGACGGGCAAGATTCCTTATGAAGACATGCGCGACTACCCCAGTATGCTTTTTGGATTGGAGACTGCACTGCTGGCATTAAAGAATGACTCAGAAGAGACACGCAGGTGGGGAAGACAGCTTCTTTACAGTAATCCCTTTGCTATGGGTACTGCGGGTATCCCCATCAACGGCCTTGTGTGGATGGGTACCTTTGAGGAGATGAGCAGCCGCATAGAACAGAAGCTCAACCAAGCCTTTCGATGTATCAAACTGAAGATTGGTGCTATCGACTTTGACGCAGAACTGGAACTTATCAAAAAGATACGTCGTCGATTCAGCCATCATGAAGTGGAACTGCGTGTTGATGCCAATGGAGCCTTTCCTTACGATGAGGCCCTTTACAAGCTCGAACAGCTCTCGCAGTATGCCCTGCACTCCATAGAACAACCCATCAAGGCTGGCCAGTGGGCTTATATGGCTGAACTATGCAGGGAGTCTCCGCTCCCCATTGCACTAGACGAGGAACTCATCGGTATTAACGACCCGGATCAGAAGCGGCAGATGCTCAATATCATCCGACCGGCCTATATTATCCTCAAACCGTCTTTACATGGCGGAATGTCGGGTTGTCGTGAGTGGATAGAAACAGCTGACGATATGCAGATTGGCTCGTGGATAACCTCCGCGCTTGAGAGTAATATCGGACTGAATGTCATTGCTCAGTTTGCTGCCGATGTCTATGGCAGCAACATTACCATGCCGCAGGGACTAGGCACCGGGCAACTTTTTACAGATAACTTCCCTTCACCATTTGAATTCCGAGGTGACCAGCTATGGATATCACGTCCTTTCTAAACGAATGGCATAATGACAGTGCGACTGTTCTGGTACATACCAGCGGATCGACGGGTGAACCGAAGCCCATGTATGTCGAGAAACAACGCATGGTGGCATCGGCTCAGACAACTTGTCGCTTCCTGGGACTCAGGGAGGGGGACACGGCCTTGCTTTGTATGTCGACAGATTACATTGCGGGTAAGATGATGGTAGTACGTGCTGAGACATGCGGACTTAAGCTGGTGACGGTGGAGCCTGGTGGTCATCCGCTGGCATCACTCAACGGGCAGTCTATCGACTTCGCGTCGATGGTGCCGCTGCAGGTGTACAACTCACTACAGGTGTCAGAGGAATGTGAGAGGTTGATGGCCATCCGTCATCTGATTATCGGCGGTGGAGCCATTGATGAGGCTCTGGCCAGGGAGCTAAGAGATTTTCCTCACGCTGTGTGGAGTACCTATGGCATGACCGAGACGCTTTCGCATATCGCAATGCGGCGGCTGAACGGGCGAGAGGCCAGCGAGTGGTACACACCCCTTGAGGGGGTCACGCTATCACAGACTGATGAGGGCTGTCTGGTTATTGATGCACCGGCTGTACACGAGGGACAACTGGTGACGAACGACATCGCTGAGCTGCAGCCTGACGGCCGTTTTCGTATCTTAGGTCGCAAGGACAATATCATCTGCTCTGGGGGAATAAAGATTCAGGCAGAGGAGGTGGAACGTCGTTTGCGCGCGCACTTGCGCGAACCTTTTCTTATATCGAAACGTCGTGATGTCAAGTTTGGCGAGGTGGTGGTACTGTTGACGGAGAGTGAAAACCTGTCGGGCGTCGGTGCTGTGTGTCGGTTGGTGCTGCCTCGTTATTGGCAACCACGCTACTACGTGCATGTCGACAGGATACCGCTGACGGCGACAGGTAAGCCGGCGAGACGCGAGGCGGAACGCATCGCTGAAGAATGAAGGTCATGGATAGAAAAAAGTCGAGGAGCGCTTCTCACAAAGGGCTCCTCGATTTGGTTAGTTGTAATAATGGTTTTAGGCCTTGATTGATAAAAGAGCAATCTAGTTAAAAAGTATTGGTAAATATAGGCTTTCTATGTCCGTGTGGTCAGCCCTCTCGATAGAAGTCGAGGGCCTCCTTGATTTCGTCTTCCGTGGCCGTCTGGTTGATACGGATATCACCGATGTCGCCCAGTAGCGTGAAATTAATCTCGCCTGCTATGTTCTTCTTGTCATGTGTCATCAGACGCAGCAGGGTGGGGTAGTCATCGCATGTGATAGCCATCTGCCCGTAGTGCTGGCGAATGAAACTGACCGTCTGTCGCATCTTGTCGGTTGGAAATCCAGTCTTGATGCAACTCAGATATAGCTCGCAGACAAGTCCGTAGGCAACAGCATAGCCATGAAGGACCGGCTGACGCTGCAGTGCGAGCGACTCGAAGGCATGACCGATGGTGTGACCCAGATTTAGTGCCTTACGCAGTCCCTTCTCTGTGGGGTCCTCTTCGACGATGCGCTGTTTGACGGCAACACTCCTTTTCAGCATGGCTTGCAGAGGCTGCAAGGTGTCTGACGAGCCGAATGAGAACTGTAGCAGTTCTGCCCAATGCTGTTGGTCGCTGATGAGTCCGTGCTTTAGCATCTCTGCATAGCCCGACAGCAGGTTTTCTGTGTCCAGTGTGTTGAGGAACATCGTGTCAAGTAGCACGCTGCTGGCAGTCGAGAATACGCCTATCTCGTTTTTCAGTCCCCCGAAGTTAATGCCCGTCTTTCCGCCTACTGAGGCGTCGACCATGGCCAGCAGCGTTGTCGGAATGTTAATGTAGTTCAGTCCGCGCTTAAAGGTGGCTGCTGCAAACCCTCCCAAATCGGTCACCATGCCTCCTCCGAGGTTGATCATCAGCGAGTGACGCGTGGCACCACCCTGCTGCAGGGCATCCCATACATGCGCCAGCGTCTCAAGCGTCTTGTGCTCGTCGGTGGCCCCAATGGTGATAACCTTTGCTTCGCTGATACCATCGATGTTGCTGATAAGTGGCAGACATAGTCGTCTGGTATTCTCGTCAACAAGCACGAAGAGGCGGTCTTTCTCACATTCAGCCATAGCTGAAGCAAGCGATTTTCCCATGTCCTGGGAGAAAACAACCTGTTGATGACTCATTGGTTAAGCGATTAGGTGGTGCAAAGATACGATAAAAAAATGACAATCATGCAAAAAAACGGATAAAATGTCAGAATTACAATAATTTTTTTTGTTTTGATTAAACGTTTGCCACGTTTCATCGTCAAAAGGTCAGTAAAGCCAAATCCAGAATATGAAAAGATTCTTACTTATTGTGGTTGCTGTTATTGCAACCGTCTCGATTTTTGCACAGCGTACAGTGACGGGAACTGTGATTGAAAAAGACTCCCGTGAGGCAGTTATACAGGCAACAGTCAGTCTGCTGAAATCAGACTCTACCCTCGTTACCAATGCGGTGACTAATACTGACGGTCGCTTCTCGGTGACGGCCCCCAATGATGCTGCTTACATCCTGCGCATTACTTATGTGGGTTTCAAGACCTACACCCGTCGTCTGACAGTCAGTGACGGCAAGGCAGTAGCTTTAGGTACTATTGCCATTGAACCTGATGCCATTATGCTGAAGGGTGCCACGGTGACGGCTCATCTGGCCAAGGTGATGTCGAAGGGTGACACCTTAATATATAATGCAGATGCCTACCGCACGCCGGAAGGCTCTGTCGTCGAGGAACTGGTGAAGCGCATGCCAGGTGCCGAGGTCGATGAAAATGGTAACGTCAAGATTAACGGAAAGCAGGTGACGAAGGTTCGTGTTGATGGAAAGGAGTTCGGTGACACCAAGACAGCCCTGAAGAATCTGCCCACAAGCATTGTTGAACGCATCAAGTCGTATGATGAGAAAAGCGACTTGGCACGTATTACTGGTATCGATGACGGTAACGAGCAAACGGTTCTTGATTTCGGACTGCGCCGTGGCATGAACCGTGGTATGATGGCCAATGCCGACTTAGGCGTAGGAACCAAAGACCGCTATTCGGCTCGTCTGTTTGGCATGTATATGAAGGACGACTATCGCGTGATGGGTATGGGCAATGGAAATAACACCAATGACATGGGTTTCGGTGGTATGGGTGGCCGAGGTTTTGGCGGCGGTCGTGGCATAGGCGGCACTGGTTTGAATGCAGCGAAATCGGGTATGCTTAACTTCAACTATGAGAAGACCAACCTCATCATTGCACAAGCCAGTGTGAACTGGAACCATCGCGATGGCGACTCCTGGTCGCGTCGTGCCGTCCAGAATTTCTATGGTACGAACTCATTCCAGAACTCTGTCAATCAGAGTTACTCGCGTTCGAACAGTTGGAGTGCCAACGGACGTATTGAGTGGACGCCAGACACATTGTGGAACATCAGTTTCCGTCCCAATATAAACTACACGACAAACGATGGAAAGGGCTTGAACAGTAGGGCGACATTCACCGACGATCCCTATGATTATATCTCCTATCAGCTTGTCAGTGCTGCCGTGATGCAGGAGGCCCTGAAAGAGGGAGGTGATTTGTCCGACATAGCTGTCAACTTCAATAACGACAAGTCGCTGAGCTATGGTGAGAACAAGTCGATGGGCGGTACGTTCCAGGTGAATCGCCGGTTGGGCAGTACAGGCCGTAACATCACCCTGCAGCTGACGGGTAACATCAGCAAGAATGAGAACCAGCAGATGTCCAGCAATAACGTGAATCTCTACAAGACTACCATGCCTTTCATCGTGAAGGACAGTCAGGGGGGCGACTCTGTTATCTATGTCAACGAATACCAGACGAACCGTTATCGTCTGACTCCCACAGATTCGTGGAACTATAGTGCGCGGCTTTCGTATAGCGAGCCTATCGCACATGCCACCTTCCTGCAGTTCAGCTATACCTTCCAGTACCGTTACAACAAAAGCGATAACAGCACGTTCGACTTCTCGAACCCGCCATACAGTTCGTTCAACTTCAGCAACTCATCGCTCAGCTATCGTGACTGGACAGGTTTCTTTGGCTCGCAGTATAATGACCCGCAGTACGAGGTGGACAGTCTTGGACAGTATTCCGAATACAAAAACTACATACATACCGGCGAGGTGATGTTGCGCTTCGTCCGTGACAGCTATGACTTCAACGTCGGACTGCAGGTGATTCCCCAATCTTCAGACTATCACCAGGAGTACTTGAACACGCGCATTGATACTGTGCGCAACGTCATCAACTGGTCGCCGACGGCCAACTTCCGCTGGCGTTTCTCTGAACAGGGCTATCTGCGTCTGGAGTATCGTGGAAACACCAGTCAGCCTTCCATGAGCGACTTGCTTGTTATCACCGATAATACGGACCCCTTGAATGTTCGCACAGGTAACGCTTCGCTGAAGCCGTCGTTCACACAGAACTTCAGTTTGCGCTACAATAACTACTACCAGAGTTACCAGCGCTTCATCTTTGCTAATATCCGTTTCTCGACGACCACCAATAGTATTGCGAACATGGTGACCTATGACCCGGAGACTGGTGGTAGCTTCTCGCGGCCTGAGAATATCAATGGCAACTGGAATACGAGTGGTAACCTGACCTTCAATACTGCCATCGACAGTCTGGGATTCTTCAGCTTCAACAGCACCACGTCAGGCAGCTACAACCACCACGTAAGCTACGTCAATCTTGATCGAACTGCTACCGCAACGAAGAACTACACCAAGTCCACTAACATTGGTGAGCGTCTGGGACTGAGCTATCGTAACGATTGGCTTGAGGTGGAACTCAACGGTTCGGTGAACTACACCCATACACGTAATGAGTTGCAGCCCAATGCTAACCTTGATACCTGGAGCTTTGCCTATGGCGTTAACACAACGTTCACGCTGCCTTGGGGATCACAGGTGGCTACCGACTTGGGTATGAACAGCCGTCGTGGTTTCACCGATGCATCGATGAACACCAATGAGCTTATCTGGAACGCACAGCTGGCCCATAGCTTCCTGCAAGGTAAGCCCTTGACGCTGACTCTGCAGTTCAATGACATTCTTGGGCAGCAGTCAAACTTCTCGCGTCAGATTTCGGCTGCGGCACGTACGGATAACGAGTACAACGCCGTCAATAGCTATGCCATGCTCCATGTCATCTACCGCATAAACCTTTTCGGTACGCGTGAAGCCCGTCAGGGTATGCGTGGCGGTTTCGGAGGCCCAGGCTTCGGGGCCCCTGGTGGCGGTGGTAACCGTCGTGGCGGTGGCGGTTTTGGCGGCGGTCGTCCCGGTGGAGGCTTTGGTGGTCCGCGTATGATGTAAGGTATAGAAAAAGGCTTCGGAACGACTCCGAAGCCTTTTTCTATGTTTCCACCTCTTTCGGTTATGCCTCTTCGGCAGCCGTTTCCTCTTCCTCGGCCTCGACGAAGTCGGTGATGCCGGCTTCGATGAGGATGTTATACCACTGGATGAGTTTTTTGATGTGGCTGTTCTGCACACGCTCGCGGTCGAAGTCGGGCAGCACCTTGGCAAAATACTCACGCAGTTCGTCTCCCGATGCTTTCTTGAAGTCGACTGACGCTTTCTTACCGTCCTCAAGATTCTTCATGTTTTCTAACACCTTTGTCAGGGCGATGTCGTCTGTTTCGGTGAACATGGCAATGTCGTTGAGCGACGTGATGCGGTCGGTGCCGAATGCGGGCATACGACGGTGTGTGTTGTCAAGTGCCTCAACGATAAGGTTGTTCTTGCCACGTGATACGAGTTTGTAGAGACCGGGCTTTCCGGCAATAGCTAAAATTGTTTCTTTCATTGTTATTGTTTTATTTGTTTTTTTTCATTACCATGTCATGATGGCATAACGAATGAATAATAGTGTCTATCTGTTGTTCAAGGTCGGCATGACCGTCATTAACAATTTCATAGTCTGCGCGACGTCTTACCTCTTCCTGCGGCCATTGGCGGGCCATCCACTCAAGAGCTTTCTCACGAGTGATGCCATCACGTCTGATAATGCGCTGTAGTCGTACCTCTATAGGAGCGGTAACGACGATAACTCTGTCAACAAACTGGTCAGCCCCTGATTCGTACATGATACCTGACTCCATCCATTGCAGGCCACTCTCTTCGAAGTCCCGGAATACGGCGGGGTGGACGATGGCATCAATAGCCTGGGCGTTGTCTTCGCTAGCGAGCAAGAATCGTGCTACGACCGCTTTGTTCAGCATCCCCTCTTGGTAGCAGTCATTACCTATAAGAGCCGTCAGCTGTTGGCGCAGTTCCGGCGATGTTCTCATCAGACGCTTGGCAGCCGAGTCGCAGTCATACACCTCAATGCCGTGATGACGCAACAGTTGGCAGACGTAACTCTTACCACTGCCTATTCCTCCGGCAATGCCTATCTTCATGGTGTTTGCTCTTCTTCTATCAGGTAGTCAGCCTGTGTCGTTGATAATGTGGCGCGCGAGATGCCTGTTGGCGTGCGTCTCAGGTAGAGGTTACACTTCTCTGACGGCCGGTTCATAATCTCTTTGTAGTCGGCTACTACCTCGAAGTCATTTTTGTTGAGAGTCCGAAAATTGTTTACGCCTGTGACGAAACTTACTGTTGCGCGTGAGGGGAATGTCCTGAGGACCTTACCTTCGGGCATGTTAATGCCCTTGATGGGTATGTCATCAACGCTCGCCTCCGTCAGCACGTCAGTGTAAAAGGTGATGGCCAGACGATTGGGAATCATCTTGACACCCTCTATCTTCTTTAGTCCACACTCCACCCGCAGCGTATCACGGAACCCGACGTAGTTGAGGG
>Ga0247611_10006489_pt1 | contig 14998 bp, 13 predicted proteins | sample 177DNAGHGhighgp2_FD_192422 | JGI IMG/M metagenome (GOLD analysis project Ga0247611, IMG submission 192422) | Sheep rumen microbial communities from Palmerston North, Manawatu-Wanganui, New Zealand - 1770 DNA GHGhigh gp2 | ecosystem: Host-associated > Mammals > Digestive system > Stomach > Rumen...
TGTGCACTATTGCGACTGCAAAGGTACCGCTCGGCTTTCTTGCGTCTCTGCGGTAGCAAGCGATCAGAGATCGAGCGGCCGCTTCGCTAGTCGAAGAACGAAACTACAACTGTTACAACGTGTATTTCAACGAATGCTTACCGGAGTATCGTATTCTCCAGCCGTCAATACTTATGGTTGACTTTCCCCTTCGGGGCGTCGAGCTAAACCTTCAGGGTTAAGGGTTATCTCAGCCACGCCATATCCTATCCATATTCAGGTCCCTAACAGTGTGTGCATACGACCTGTTGGCTCCGTTGCTGTAATAGTTGCTATCTTTGTCTATATGTGTCTTTTAAGAAATCTCTTATCTTACCATATTCAGTAGTATTATTGTCTCTGACATAACCTACAATGATATTAATCAGTTCTTCGCGGCTTGTGCGTCGCTCTTTGAGTTCCTTCTCAATATGCCACCAGAAATTCTTGCCGTCTTCATCATTCTTTTGTGCGCCCTGAGCCTCATATCCAAGAATAATCTCGTCTATGCTTTTTACTTGGAAAACGTAGTCGGTCAGATATCTGTAAAGGCCGTGGTCAACATTAACAAACAACTTGTTATGCAGATACTTTTCCAGACTTTCAATAGGCAGAAAGGATATGGGAAGGTTGTTTCTTATGTTATTCTTCTGAATAAAACTGTTGGCCTCTTTCTTACAGTCGCCATCTAACACTACGCTTACAGAAGAACGTTTTCCAAGAATGTTGAACTTGACCACTTCGTCAGCAAGCTTCAACACATTGGTATAACCGCCACAAGGCAGTACGTGTATCATTCTGTTCCGCTGAAGGTTTTCATCGCGTAGGATGCACTTGATAAAAGAGGCGGCAAGGTCGTCTTCGACAAGGATTACATTGTCAAAACCTGAATGGTCATACAATATTCTTGTTGCGTATGCGGGATAGCAGGGATTGAGTATCTCTATACTATTGTCGGAATGCCTTTCTACATAGAATATTTTTTCGGGCTTGATGGCTCCTATCAACTCTATGGAATGTGTAGAGAAGTAAATAGCATAGTTATATTTGTTTGACATATCCTCCAAGAAGTTAAGGAGTCGCTTCAAGGATGATGGATGCAGCGCAAGTTCTATCTCGTCAAGAAACAGCACACAGGGCTTTGACAAACTCGCACGGTCATTATTTCGAAGATTAATTGAATTCAGTACGCTAATCAGCAGGTTTTCGCCAGTTGACATATGAAACTGGCTGATGCGGCGCCCATTCTTCTCATAGAAGAAAACATATCCATCAAATTCCGACTGCTTGTTTCTCGGCAAATGATATAATTTCTCATAATACTCCTCGTTTCCTTGTAGAATCAGGCCCAAGTTCTTGCGAATGAAGTCATCTGCAACAACAAGGGTATTGGTATCTACATTCATAGCCTTCTGAACTTTAGGCATAGAAGTATCCTTGAACCTATTGCCAAAAATCAAACTACCTTCGTAGAATCCTTTAATATTCATATCGCCGGTCTGAGACTGGATCCACTTGGAACCATCATAGGTCCAAGAACGGAATGCTCCGTCCTTCTCAAAGGTAATAGAAGCATTAGGTTCTGTAGCTCCAAAATACAACTGCATCTTCATCTGAAAAAACAAACTGGCGGCGCAAGTAGCTATTGTGCTCTTGCCTGAACCATTCTTTCCAGTGATGGCGTATAGTCCCTTCTCGACCGGTATCTCAAACGTCAAGTCATCAATACACTTGACGTGACTGATATGCATTTTAATTGTATCCATATATCCTCTCCTATTAAATATTAGTCATCAAACAATGACACAAGTCTTTTTCAGGCTTGTCCCGCAAATGTGACTTATGCGGCTTCCTGGCTCATTTTATAGTAGCCGTCGCAACTTCACTCTTGTTTATCTGTTCTACAAGTTTCTCTGCAAACACGGCATCTGCCTCAACGCCTATCAGCTTGCTGATTTGCATACCCGTGTCTGTCAGTATGATGACATTCATGTGGTAGGGTCTGTCCTTAATCTTCACATGCAGTTCTTTATCCCGCAAAGGAAGCATTGTGTCAAACTTGACTTCCATAGAGCCGTGGTTGGCATTAAGAAGCCCGCAATCTACCAGCGACTGGTATTCTATCTATCACACTATTACTTGTCTATCACTATTACGCTCTCATGAAGCTTTTTACCAAGTGACTTGCTCTGCTGAGGACTTGTCTTAATGTCACGGGCCTTCCTAATCTCACGCACTTTCATTCCACAGTCCTCTGCTATATCAGAAATAATCATATCAACAGGCACTTCTACTCCAAAGTATGCGGAATTTGCCACATTGAAATAAATAACACCACCCTTGCGCATTTTTTGGGAAAATGCTGAAAATAGCTGTTGCATATCCTCAAAATAGCCGCATATCATATTGAGAATATCTGAATTCCAGCTTTTGGCATCTGACTTCTTCATATCAGACAGGCAGTTTATCAATCTGGCATTATCTATCGGCTTCACTTCTTCATACTTGACCTGCACGTGAGAGCGGAGGGTGCTTTTGCGAAGCTTTTGCAAATCTTCGTGGCTGTTCACCAACTCCAAAACTTTCAGCTCCAGCATATAGATGTCTGTATAGTCGCGAGAATTCAAATATGGCGGCGAGGTGATTATCAAATCAAGAGTGTCGTCATCTACATTCTCAATAGACTTGCGTACATCTCCAAAATAGCATATATCTGCGTTGCAAACCTTAGCACTCTGTGATGACAGTATCTTAACATCCTCAGAAATCACCGTATCCAGTTGATTCAAGAAGAGCTTATGAATCTCATTACGGCTTATTATTCTATTCTCCCAGCCCTTTTTATATGAAAGGCATTTGCCATTACGGAACATATTGCTGGCTTGAAGAATGATTGAGGCCAGAGCTATCGAAAATAGCTTTTTATACCTTTCGTCATCAACCTTTGTGCGTATCGCATAGCGAATATCAAGTATTCCATCAAGTGAAGAATCGTGAAAGTTCCACTTCTTCTTCCCGTCTTTATGCACTACGGTATCTCCAAAGGGTATAGCTTCCTCCCTGCGAATATACTGTATCGGATTCTTCAAAGTGTCGGCCACACTATTTCTATACTTAACCAATGTTACCTCATCATAAGTCCGCTCAAGCTTCACCTTGGCAAGAAGATACATAAAGGGGCTCACCTCAAAACTATAGCAGCGGATGTTATGGTTCTGCAACTCGACCGGCGTGGTTCCACTACCACAGAATGGCTCCATTGCACACTGGGGAGTGAAAGGTAGCTCCTGCAGAATATCCTCAATAAACTCTTTGGAATATCCCTCAACAAAAGGATACCAACGATGCACAAGAACATCCTTGTTCTTGCCAAACACCATAATGGAGTCGTACCTTTCAGTGCAATCTATGAATGGATATTCTCTCATAATAACCGTTTAACGAGGATTTTCGTTCTTTACCCTAAAATCCTGTAATTTTATAAAACGCGGATAATGCTCGCGCAGATTTTCAGGAAGATCTTCTTCAGAGATACCAGTCCCACTATCAGGCAAGTCATCTTTGCGGGCATCAAATACTGCAAGGTAGCCTATCTTAATGTTTTTCTTTTCTATCAACAGTTCATTAATGTATCCAACTACTTGCTTTACAGCATCAGGTTTTATGCGAGGGGTAGCATTATACTTTGTTGACACATCGTTACCTTGAGCATTTATGCTTTCTCCCAACCACTTTATCTCAATAAAATATAAATCCTTGCCATCTTCATCAGTAAGTTCTATATCCAAACGGTCAAGATCTTCAAGCATCACCTCACGAGAAACGACCACCCTCATATGTTGTTGAATGTAGTTTCGAATATCATTCTGAAACAGATATTCTGGCTTGTTGTTCAACACATGTTTGTTATTCGCAACAAAAGTGTCAATGTTCTCTGTGGACTTTATAAGAGAATGGAGTGCACGTAAGCCTGCCTTCGTAACAAAGAACTTGAGATATGTATCTTGATGTGTGAGGTTGATACGATAGTCGTCTAAAACTTCCTGTAAGCTCTCTATGGTTTTCCGCTCTTCATAACTATTCTGTGCATCCAAAGTGTAAAAAACACCATCACCATAGTCTTTCCCATCTATAAAATAGTTTATCGTTGAGTTTGGAGAGACATGAAAAACTACCCATGCATCTTTTGTGTTTGATAACGACGCGAAAAAACGACGTGCTTCATTATTTTCTGCTGGAAACGGGTCGTTATTGAAATTGAGTATGGACAAATCCGCATCTACATACACAGTTCTGTTAGTCAAGAAAGATGCATTTTTGAATAGTTCGGCTATCTTAATTTCTGCATCCGTGCAAAGGCTTGCAACGTCTGCCTTACTAATGATGACGAGTCTGTAATCTCGCTCAGCATTCTTCCTACGCGTCTCGGATAACAATGAGCGCAAACGCTGGAACTGCGCTGTCTCTTGTACACCATCGCTGGTACGCTGTACTATGTCTTGCTTCTTCTCGTCAAGCAAGCGCTTGAATTCTGGATTTCCTGTAAACTTCATAGCACTCACTTCTTGTTAATAATCTGACTGAAAAGATAGTCAAAATACAGACTGATATACTCTTCCTTGCTAATAGAAGATGTATCATGCAAAGTTTCTTCAAAGGCCTTCTTGAAGTCATTCAGAACTTTCAGTGTATCATTCTCCAGACTCGTATTTATCTCAGTACTGAGATTTGCCTTGACTGACTGTTCATACAACGGATCATTGACAATGAAACTGAATATTTTACTTTCACCATACTTACCGAGGATAAGCAGAATAGTATCAATCCACTTTATCTTTGTTTCTGACACACTATCTACTCCATCGGTTAAATTAAGCGATACGTCACCGTCTTTATCTCCGAGTAATCTTTGAGAAGACAAGAGAAACATAAGACTTCTATAAACCAGTTCGGAGTAGGGACCAAACAAGGACACGCTGAAATGATAGTATCCAAACTCGTTTTCTTCATCGTGATTGAAAGCATAAAGAACCTTCATCAGATACACTATCCTCTGCAAGGAGTTGATACTGATGGTATCCCACCCTATCTTCCGCGCATGGGCAATGATGGTCATAATGTCTGCATTAGCCAACATCAGTTCTTCACGATTACTCATATTGTATCTTGTTTTTAATTTCATTGTAAATATTCTTTATCCGTTCATTACCACCTTGAATGGCAGATTGCTTGGCTATATCCAGTAAACCTACCATCGATAATTGAACACTCTCATCTTTTGTCAAATGGCTAATAAAAGAACTGTTGTTCAAATTGGAGGTAACGATGACAATGTTTGGTTTTTTCAAAAATTGGAGAAACACCCCTGCCGCATTTTGCTCGTATGAGAGATCAAGACTGCTGTCGGGGGTCTCCACTATATAGAAGGAAGGTGACTGATAGAAGAAAGTCAATATACTCATCCTAAAGGAGTGATCAATGAAGAAACGCTGTGATTCCGAGAGTGACTCCTCTTGTTTTCTCACCTTGCCGTCAATAACAGGATAAAATCTCTTGGGACGGTCATCATAGCTATTATACTCCAGGGAGCAGCTTACACCTAAAAACTGTTGGGCATAACTGGAAAATATTGATGAAAAACGAGAAACATTAGAAAGGATTTCTTCTTCAATCCTACTCGTTAGCTGTAACTCCTGAACTTTATACTCATCACTTTTCTTCTGGAGTTCTTCCTTCTCTTTTGCATATTTATTATACTCGTCATCCAAAGCTTGCAGTTTGTCAGGCTCAGCTGATTCTGCACGCTTGAACTCTTGTTCGCGAAGTTGCTGCTGGAGACTACGACGCCTGAGATCTTTCTCCCTGAAATCTCTATCCAGATTATGTTGGCTATCTTCTATAACCCTTATCTTCCTTTGTTTATTTGCTATTCCCTGATAAAGGCTTTTATGAGTAGCTATAACTTCCTTATACTTTGCCGTCAGAATCTCATCTGATGTTAAATGTATTTCGCTACCGCAAACAAAACATTTTGAAGTCGCTTCGTTAACACGATCAACCAAAACATCTGTTTCTTGATTACAAATTGGACAAACGTGATTCAACTGGATATTCTTGACAAAGACATCGTACATCGGGTGTAGTGTTTCCCAAAGACTGGCATTCATCTCTTTTTCCAATTGTTTCTTTTCATCGTCTAATTTAGAAGCCTGAAGGCTATCCCTGTTAATCTCTCCTTGTAGATTGGCTATATCCTCATCCAACTTCTTCTGCGCGGACTTGATGGCTGATAGTTCTTCTGTCAGTTTTTCAATTTCACCTTTTAGAGCAATGATGTCAATGGTGGCAGATTGGGGTGATGTACCATCGCCGTCACTTTGTTTCAATTTCTTCAGCAAGTTGTTTATTACGCGCATATCTTCTGACTTATGGCGTGACAAACTGTCATAGTATCTTGCTTGACGAGACATTTCTTGTCGTCTTTCGTTCAATTCTGGCTCACTGAAATATTTAGTGAATAGTTCATACTGCACATCCGTTCTTCCGTCAATACCTTCATTCCAAAGAACTGTATTATGGTTTTCACCAAAGAAAAGGATTTCATTTACAAAGAAAATCAAGTCATCAAAAGTAAGATTTGAATACGCTCTTATCTGAGTCTCATACGCATAAAGGAGATAGGGCTTCTGCAAATTTATATTTTCAAGTCTTTCATACCTATCCTCTGTTAGCGGTTCCCCAACCAACGGGGTTCCGTTAATCGTTACATACAAGAGTGTTCCGGTATCCAAACTACGAACAACCCTAAAGTGGGCATCTTTTATTAAAAAATGTAAAGTCACTGTGGCTTCTCCAACCGCTTTGACAGAATCATCTTTTCTGGCAGAAAAATAGTCTGAAGGATAAAGCAGACGCTTTACTATCGCACGGCCTTGATATGTCCTGGTCAAGTCTTTAGCCTTACGGTATAGTCCGATCAAACCAAATTTGATAATATTGACAAAAGTGGTCTTACCCATTCCATTTCCACCCAAAATAAGATTTATACCTTTGACAAAGTCATAGGTATAGTCCAAGCCGTTTGGATAGAGAGTATAATTCTTAATGTTTATACTCACCAGCTCTGGTAAATAGATTTGACGACTCATTTTATCAACAATTCTTTAATCTGCAAAAGTACGACTTTTCTTGCACATACAGAAGGCAAATGTGCTTTTTAACACTTCCTCACCCTATTTTTGTGCCATTCAGGCCCACTTTTTTCAATTATTTTTTTATACTTTCATATTGTCTTGCCGCCTGCGACGGCTTTGTGACAATCGCCCTCCGACTATCCGCACTCTATCGGCACGCATCCCTACACTATCCAATGGAACACTAAAGGAACACCAAAGGAGGACCAAAGGAACACCAAAGGAACACCAAAGGAACACTCGCTACGCTCCGTACCGCTCTACGGCTTCGCCTTTGAGCGCCCGTACAATGCGGTTGCAGGCTCTGCCGTCACCGTAGGGATTCACTGCCTCACTCATCTTCTCATATGCCTCGGCATCGTCCAGCAGGGTGCTGACCTCACTGACAATGAGGTCATGGTTGGTACCCACCAGATGCACGGTGCCGCTCTTCAGCGCCTCGGGACGCTCGGTAGTGTCGCGCATCACGAGCACGGGCTTGCCAAGGCCGGGGGCCTCTTGTAAGCGTCCAATTTTCACACCCCATACTCTTAGATGCCGATAAACAGGGACATCTTGAGATTTCCCATAATCATAACTGGACTAAAATTTGAATTATTTAACTGGTTGGCATAGCATCATAGGAGTCAGATTCTCATAATCCGTACGTCCATCAACACATGCCGTGAAAAAATTCTTTAGTTATTCGCACACCGAGATAGCCTGAGCTTTGCATGTGGCTATGATGGTGTGATAGACAGCAGAGCTCTCCACACCCTCATGGCTACCAAAGGATTTCGAGTTGGATCTTTCGATTGTCATCGGCCTGATGTTGCGTTCTGCCTCTGAGTTCTTGGACGAGCCAAGCGGCAAAGCCGAGCGATCGATGTTGTAACGACCGTCGTTCCTCCATGCCATGACTTGATCCCAGGAGTTGTCGAGATAGTTAATGGCCTTTGTCAACAAGTCACTCTTCTGTTCTTCACTTGTCAGCAGCCTTGTCAGCTCCATCCTCATCTCTGTGATTAACTCTATCGTTCTTGCATTGTGCCTTTCCACTTTTATCCTGTCTGGCGGGAATTTGTTCTTCTTGTAAAAGGCTTCCATCGCATATAGCTCATTGATCCTGTCGAGAAAGTATCTTGCCCTTTCGTCCTTTCCCTGGATGAGGGCTTTCAGGAAGCGGGCCCTCACATGTGCCATACAGCAGATGTGCTCTACCTCGGTCAGCTCACTGTCCAGATACTTATATACATTATAGGCATCCGACTGCAGGGCTGCTATCTCCGCCTCACCGATAAAGTCTGTCAGTACAAAAAAATTTTGCACATATGCAAATTTTAAGGCACTTAATTTATTGAGTATAAGTAACTTAAACAAACTTTAATCTATCTCTTTCTTAAGTTTGTATTCCTTTATCACAGGGCTTTCAAGGATGGATGATGCGGTTGTAGCCACATCTCATATCCGTCATATTCGGAAGAAAATAGAAGTTGCGGAGTCCTGAGATCGTCAACATAGACCCTCCAGCTTCTCTACCAACTCCTTGAGCTCACGGTAGCTTAAATTCTTCTTCTCGATCCTGAGTCCGTTCCCGAACACCAGCTTCACATACTTGACACACGATGTCCTCTTCGGACCTTCAGCTTTCTTCTCTTCTGCCTCGGCCTCTGGCTTGGGCTCTTCGTCGCGTCCCACGATCTCAACCGGAACAATCCGCTTCTTACGATCCCGGAACCACTTGTTAAACACCTGATAGGGTACACCCTGCTGTATGCAGCGCTCGGCTTGCCGCTTGGCTCGTCCAAGAATTGCTCTATCGAAACTCCCTTCGGTTCACCTTCTAATTTGTAGAGATAATCGACTTGTCGCTTCGCTTGTCGAAGAACCAAAGCTTTTCACAATCTTCACTACTGCACATAATCTCAAAAAATAAAGCTTGTGCAAAAGTAGTCATTAGCCTGGAGCTACACAAGATGTGAAAATTGGACGCTTACATTCCTTTATCTCCATAATCTAATCTTCACTCAAACGGGATGCCATATTCCATCCTTACTCTCCAGCGCCACCGCTTTCTCTACGCCAGTGTAGCGCCCTTATACCTCCTCTTTCTTCGTTTCACGAATTATAAGGTACCATTTCCCAATTCTCGCCCAACAGCATTTCCACTTCATCCCGAACTGCCTCGAAATCTTCCTTTATCAGCAATTCTTTCTTGGCCTCCAGTTCTATGACAGTGGCACCCTGATTATCGATTTTTGCATCATTGCTCACCGCAAGAATTAATTGCGCACCTTTGGGCTTATCCGAAATCAAGAACCTGATAACGCCCTCCAATCCCAACTGGTCAATACCGTTTTGGTTGGGTTCGTCAATCACAATTGGACAGAACAACCTACCATTATATTTTTTGATTAGTTCACAATAGGCATAAGTGTATGCCACAATTCCCCTGGTCACTGTCGAACCTGTTTCCGTTATTTTACCGCCGAATTTGATGTCTTTCTGCTTAAACCTGCTAATACCCATCTTTCGGTATGCATACTCAACATATTGCATAAAGTCCTCTTCTACCATCTCCTTCTGGTCATTACCGCTATACAATTTGGCCATTTCGGTCAGCCTATACAGTTCCGACTCCTTCTCTGCCTTTTCTTTGCGGGTATTTCTCTCCCTTTCATTCAAAGTATCTTCCAAATGCACATACATTTGTGAGTCAAGATACTGGCTTAACGTGACATCGTTCTTCTTGGCTGCTAGCCTCGATTCCAATTTTTCAATTTCATCTCTGATAAATTCGCTCTTATTTTCTGAAGCTTTTACCTTATCATCTATGACATTGATACTATCTTCATATTCTAATATGGCATTTTTGCACATATTTCTATCTTCTATCATACCATAGATACCTATAGCATCATTACTCACATGGGCACCACACATCGGACATGTAATGTTTTCTTTCTGTTGTATTGCGAACTTCAGGTCTTTGTTTATCTCATCAAGATTCTCGTGCATCTGCTGTTTCCTGAATTCCAAATATGCCCTCTTGTCATAGAGTTTTTTCAGGTCAGTCATCAACTTTCCCTGCTCTTTCTTCAATTCATTGACCTTGACAAGAAATTCATCCTGCTCTTTATCGAAGTCTATACCGGTAAGTGATATCCGTGAATTAGCAATTCTTTCTCTGACATATTTTGAAAATTCAATATCATACTCCAACTTATCTCCCAGTTTCTTAATCTGATCCTCGGTTTCTTCTAAACTGTTGCAAATCTGGAAATATTCATCTTTAATAACACCAGTATAGTAATACAATGCATTCTTCTTTCCACCGTATGTACTTGCACCGTCAAACGACCTTAGAGGCTGGTCCCATCCTTTATCCTGAGAAATATAGAACGGCAGGAACATAAATTCCACGGGCATGCGTTTCCTTTCCTGCTTATTGTCTGTAAAGGTCAGGTTGAACATAAATAAGGAGTCCAACTTCGAAGCATTGGCTGTTCTATTCACAGCCCGATAGTATTCTCGACCGTTTACATCGTAGACATAAAACATCTTTCCGATATGAAGGAATTGGAATATGGCCCCGTCAACGCTGATTTTCAACAGCGTCACAATTTTGTCATCAATCCATTGTTTCGAGAATGTCTTGATGTCTGCCCCTAATGTACCATATAGCGACATCAGCACACTCGATCGTCCTGACTGATTGCCTCCCTTGATAATGACTGTATCACTATCAAGGTTGATGATTCTCCCCGTCCCCTTCCTGTAGCAGAAGAATTTTATCTGTAGGAATCTTATATTTCTCATACTTCTTTGTCCTTATGTTCCTGATGAGAATTTTCAAAGAACCTTCGTTAGAGTTTTGATTTTTCATACAGCGTAAGTGCTATAAGATAATTATCTTCATAATTCATAGCTTCTGGCATCTCGTTCTTCAAGATGCCTACCATTCTTTCAGCATAGCCTACATAAGTAGAGTCCTCTCGTCCAAACTCATTATTCTCTATAACGTCCCTTATCTTGTTAAACATTCGCAAAAGACTCAGATTTCCATAAGTGGTCATATCCTTTCTCAGTTCACTGAGTTGTTTTCTGATTCCATCAGCCTCGAAAGGCGGGATGACATTTAGCCAAGTTGTGATGGTCTGACATCGGGAGTTGAACGACTCCAAGTTCGACAGCCCCTTTATAAGTGCTGAGAACTGAGACTTCGTAAAGCACTTCTTTTCCAGAAACTGTTTTACGTCATCAATATCTGCATCGTAATTATTCCTTGTCCTGATAATCTGATGCAGCAACGTGCTGTAAAACACATCCGCATCAATCTCTGCATTACCGGCATTATTCTTTAGAAATTCACTAACCGCGCCCCTTAATGAGTTCTGAAAGCCGTCCAAAGGAATCTGGTCTTGCAGGATATAGAAATTCTCCGTGTGCGACACATCAAGTTCCTCTATTTCCTTTTTCAAAGCTTCCTTTATCTCGTCTTGCTTTTCTTTCTTAATATCTGCAAAACTCACCAATTGGCCTTTTGGTGCTTTCTCAAAACCAGCTTTTGAGAATTGCCTATTTGTGACAAAAAAGAAATTCTTTGAGGTAGATATCCTTAATGTATGTGAGAGGAGTTTTGCGAGATACGACAGTTTCTTTTTCTTTGTTTTGTTTTTCTTAGCTGCATCCTCGTTTTTGGTATCATCTTCACCGTCCGCTTTATCACTCTCATCTTCTGGAGTAGAAGGATTATAAATTTCTCCTAACCTCCATTGCCCGTTTGTCTTGGTTTTCACTTGATAGAAGTCTACCTCTGTAGCATTTGCTTCACTATTAAACACAATGATGTCGTCATGATAATCAAACGCAATGGTATAATCCTCCCCTTTTTCCTCCAGTTCAAGAAGTTTGCTTAACCCCCAATTCATCTGGTACTCAAACCTCTTGGATGTAGGTGCGCCTGCATTTTCTTTAGGTTGAGTTTTTACTATTTCCTCTATTGCGTTCATAACATCGCTTCAAGTTCTCCCTTGTGCTTTCTTTATCATATCCACTAGTACCTCCGGTCTCTCATGGTGCGTCAGATAGTCCTGTCGTGACTGCCCCATGCCCTCCTGTAGATAGTCTAACCACTTGCCGAGACAATATCTATAAGTTCTTTCCAGGTCGCCTAGTACAGAATATTTTCCTACATAGTTGTTCCCTGCGCACCATGTCTCATTGATTACTGGAAAAAAATCGGCCACACCCGGTTCTTGCACCATTTGTGCCTCTCCATTTTCATCGATCACAAGTGTATTATACTTTCTGTCATCTGCGCTTCGCATCAGATTCTCTATCTCATGTCGAGTAAAGAGATGGTCTGGTTCACCATTTTTATAGATGACAACTGAAAAATATGGCTCAGAGAACACATCCGTCTTATCACCACAATATGATATCAGTTTTTCTCGTAGTTCTTTACATATAACAATAGCCGTATTTCTGTCAGTTGCCTCATAGATTGCCTCATCATCTATCTTTACACTTCTAACATATCCATCCTTACATAGGAAGAATGATTTTTCACTAAGAATCGATTCATCAAAAAAACTGAATGTAGATGATGCATGAAACTGAAACCGATATAACGCCTTGCCAGATGGCATCGAAGGGTATGTAGTCAATATGCTACTGAAATCGAAACTGTGCATATTCTCCTTGACATAGTTTGGATTATGCGGCTTTCTACGAATGAACTCGCCAACTTCCTTCTTAGGGCTGTAAGGACAGTTATTTGCCATAACACCATACAAATAATTCCATTCTTTCTTTTCTAAATATGGGCGCATTTCAAAAACATTTTGCAATGCCCCGACATATTCTCTGAATTGTTCGGCAGAACAGAATGCATGCCGTCCGTCATCTGCGGAACCGATATTATTATATGGTCCAAATTTGGGAATGAACAGGAACTTTCCTTTCAGATAGCGGTGTATCACCCTAGCTCCTTCTGGAAGCGCCTCACCAGTTTCATAATCATACACCCCATAGTCAAAATACTCTGCATTGACATAATGACCAGGATTATCCTCACAAACACACTCCTCAAATTCCGTCTTCATCGTACCTACCACTACCTGTTGCTCCTGCAGTTCCAGCAGGTAATAATTCCAAAATGGTTTCTTGAAGTTTTCAAATAGGATTCGTAACGGTTTTACTCGAAGTACCCCAAGTCCCGTATAGAGGTCGATGTTATCAGAACCTGCAACTGTCTCTGCTCGCAGAAACTCACCCCAGCCCCTATCAGGAAGGAATATATGAGCAGACAGAGGTAATATTTGAAGGACATTCAGAATGCTTACAATATCTTGCGGAGCATGCCAACTCGAAGTCACTGGTGCATTCCCATGAAACATATACTCCTTGATAAAGTTCCAGTTACTAAGCTGCATCAGCGTATGGTCAGCCTTTATTTTTTTCCACTCCTTCAGTGCATCACAGAACTCCGCCATCGTCGGTCGCTCCTCAGGATTATTTGCTGTTGATGCCGTCAATAGTTGGTCTATCTCAACCAAATGATGCTTCTTCAATTCATCATACTGATGCAGCGACAAAGCATTATCCATAAAATTGTAGCGACCTTCGAAGCAATTCCGATTTCCCGTCAATAATATCCACAGTGTCTTTGCTAACGAATAGACGTCGGCCTTTGTCCCATCGGCATGTTTCGGATCGCGGGTCATCTCTGGAGCAATTGTTCGAACTGCACCTAATCGTTGATTCTCACGAGTCAGATTATGAGGATTGTCTGGAATGTCCACTAAACCAAAGTCACATAATACGAACCGCTCATTGTAATAAAGCATATTCATCGGTTTGATGTCACGATGTGCATAACCCAATGCATGAAGTTGTACTAAAGTCTCTGCAATCTGAATGATTGCATCAACGGTCTTGTCTATGTCTACACATTTCCCTTCTATCTTTTCTGCTATGGGCATCGTGTACCAACATTCCTCAATAGAATAGTCCAAAATAGGAATTACGCCAGCATTGTTCGGTCCTACTGCCACCATGGTTCTTATCTCATCTTCAAAGCGTAACCTCTTCTCTTGGTCTTTTTGGGCATCGTCACTAAGGCTTTTCAGTGCCACTAGTTCTTTGGTTTCCCTATTCATTACCTTTCTGACATCACCATTACCGCCACTTCCTAATCCGCCTCGCCTTACGGGCTGGTATTTTCGCATATGGTAGGGTAACTTTGGTTTACGTTTAAACACATCAAAAAATCTCATAATCCTACTAATCCCCAATCCCTTCACTCTATCCAAACTTATATATATGTTTCTCTTCGAATTTAAAGGCGGTACCGCTTAGCTCTGTTCCTTCGTATTTACACTCCTCTATATTATATTTGCTTGCAACTGTTCCATAAGTTCGCGGCAACACTTTAATGTCACTCACAACTCCTGCTTGCTGCATCCTTTCTATATCGGTAGTTTGGTGTGCATGTTGGTATTGTATTGGCGGCGCCGTCACATAGTAGTCCTTACATTTGTCCCAATAAAGAACTTCCATATCGTTTTGTGGCAACCCATCTTTTGAAAACACAGTCGTAACGCCGACCACTTCATCGGTCACTTTCGTTTCCCATAATTGCGGGCAATAGCCAGTTTTGGAGGAATGGTGGATAATCTTTACTGAACTTTCGCAAGTGAATATTCATTCATCAAGCGACTAATTTATACATTTGATAGAGTTTATGGAACTTAGGATTGGCATCAATAACCGCAGAAAGCAGTTCACTGGCATCGGCAGAGATC
>Ga0247611_10006490_pt1 | contig 14998 bp, 11 predicted proteins | sample 177DNAGHGhighgp2_FD_192422 | JGI IMG/M metagenome (GOLD analysis project Ga0247611, IMG submission 192422) | Sheep rumen microbial communities from Palmerston North, Manawatu-Wanganui, New Zealand - 1770 DNA GHGhigh gp2 | ecosystem: Host-associated > Mammals > Digestive system > Stomach > Rumen...
AAAATCACCACTTTTGGGTAAATATTCACTCTTTTTTGCTTGCTATGTCCCTAAAAAGAAGTATTTTTGCGGTAATTGTAAGACTAACTATTTATAACCTTTAAACTATATCTAAATTTATGGCAAAAATTCATGGAGCCGTAGTAGTGAATACGGAACGATGCAAGGGATGCCGCCTGTGTGTAGTGGCATGCCCATGCAATGTGCTGAACCTCAAGGAAAAAGAGGTCAATGACCGCGGATATCATTTCGCGTATATGGAACAACCTGAAGCTTGTATCGGTTGCCAGAGCTGTGCGCTCGTTTGCCCCGATGCTTGTATCGAGGTCTATCGCGTGATGGAGAAATAATAGTGACTAACCATTTAAACTACTGTCGAACAATATGAACGATAAAGTAACATTGATGAAGGGTAACGAAGCCCTCGCCATGGCCATGATCCGCTATGGTGCCGACGGATATTTCGGATACCCGATCACTCCACAGAGTGAGGTGCTTGAGAAACTCGAGGAAGAAATGCCTTGGGACACCACTGGTATGGTCGTGCTGCAGGCCGAGAGCGAGGTCGCTGCCATCAACATGGTCTATGGCGGTGCCATGACCGGTAAGGCTGTCTGCACATCAACCTCCAGCCCTGGATTCAGCCTCATGCAGGAGGGTGTGTCCTATCTCGCTGCCAGCGAGGTTCCCGCACTGTTGATCAACGTGCAGCGTGGAGGACCTGGTCTGGGAACTATCCATGCTTCACAGGCCGACTACTTCCAGGCTTGCAAGGGTGGTGGTCACGGTGACTATCACATGATTGTCCTCGCTCCCAGCAGTGTGCAGGAGATGGCCGACATGGTCGCCCTGGGATTTGACCTGGCTTTCAAGTATCGTTGCGTCTCGATGATCCTTGCCGATGGTACCATCGGACAGCTCATGGAGAAGGTCGTGCTGCCTGAGCAGCGTCCGCGCCGCACCGAGGAGCAGATCCGCGAGCAGTGCCCGTGGGCCGTTAACGGTCGCAAGGGCATGCGCCCCAGCAATGTCGTTACCAGCCTCGAGCTCGATGATGACAAGATGGAGGAGAACAACTGGCGCTTCCAGGCTTGCTACCGCGAGATCGAGAAGAACGAGACCCGCTGCGAGCTCATCGACGTCGAGGACTGCGACTACCTGATCACTGCCTTCGGCACCACCGCTCGTATCGCCATGAAGACCATGGAACTCGCTCGCCAGGAGGGTATCAAGGTCGGCATGTTCCGCCCCATCACCCTGTGGCCCTTCCCCGAGAAGCAGCTGCGCGAGGCCGCCAAGAACGTCAAGGGTATCCTGTGCGTTGAGCTCAACGCCGGACAGATGGTCGAGGATGTCAAGCTTGCCGTTGAGTGCAAGATGCCGGTTGAGCACTATGGCCGTTTCGGCGGTAATGTGCCCACTCCCGATGAGCTGTTGAACGTACTGAAAGAGAAACTCATTAATAAGTAATAACGCAATGGAACTGAACGATATCATTAAACCTGAGAATAAAGTTTATTCTGCACCCGCGCTGCTGAACCAAGTTCACATGCACTATTGCCCTGGTTGCAGCCATGGCGTTGTACACAAACTCGTGGCACAGGTCATTGAGGAAATGGGTGTGGCCGAGAAGACTGTAGGCGTGTCGCCCGTGGGCTGCGCCGTGTTTGCTTACAATTATATCGACGTTGACTGGGAAGAGGCTCCTCATGGTCGCGCTACCGCACTGGCTACCGCTGTTAAGCGCCTCTGGCCCGAGAACCTGGTGTTCACCTACCAGGGCGATGGTGACTTCTCGGCAATCGGTACTTGCGAGTCGATTCACGCTTGCAACCGTGGCGAGAACATCGCTATCATCTTTATCAACAATGCTATCTACGGCATGACCGGTGGTCAGATGGCTCCCACAACCCTGCTGGGTCAAAAGACCGCTACCTGCCCCTATGGCCGCCGTCCCGACCTCAATGGTTATCCCCTGGCCATCACTCCGCTGCTGGCACAACTCGATGGCACCTGCTATGTGACTCGCCAGAGTGTTCACACTCCCGCCAACGTCCGCAAGGCCAAAGCCGCCCTGCGCAAGGCTTTCGAGAACAGCATCAACTGCAAGGGCACTTCGGTTGTCGAGATCGTCAGCGCTTGCAACACAGGTTGGAAACTCACCCCCGAGAAGGCCAACAAGTGGATGGAAGAGAATATGTTCGCCAAGTATCCCCTGGGAGACCTCAAGAACTTAGAAGATGGTATTCAACGCTAAAAATTAAGAAAACACTACTATGATTAATGAAATAGTTATTGCCGGATTCGGCGGACAGGGTGTATTGTCCATGGGTAAGATTCTTGCCTATTCGGGTCTGATGGAAGATAAGGAGGTCTGCTGGCTTCCCTCTTATGGTCCCGAACAGCGCGGCGGTACGGCCAATGTCACTGTGATCGTTAGCGATGAGCGCATCAGCTCGCCCGTGCTCAACACCTATGATGTCGTGGTTGTTCTCAACCAGCAGTCTCTCGACAAGTTTGAGAGCAAGGTAAAGCCCGGTGGAATCTTGATGTATGACACCTATGGCATCCACAAGAAACCCACTCGCACCGACATCAAGATTTATCCTATCGATGCTACCGAGAAGTCGATCGAGATGAAGAACTCCAAGACCTTCAACATGATCGTCCTGGGTTCGATGCTCAAGGTGCGCCCCATGGTCACCATCGACAGCGTGCTCAAGGCTCTCAAGAAGACCCTTCCCGAGCGCCACTGGCACCTCATCCCCCTCAACGAGGAGGCCCTCAAGGAGGGTGCTAACCTCATCAAGGAGTAAATCAACACTCAACATATTGTAATACAAGCGGTTGGCCATTCGGCCAACCGCTTGTATTACTGTTTCGCAACAATCTCAGTTTTATCTCACCGCGATTTTCCAAGCTGTGCGGCTTGTCGCTGTCTTGAGCAGGTAGAAACCTCGTGGCAACTCAATGGTCGTGTCATCGTCCAGGTTGTCGATGTGGCACACCATGCGGCCTTCCATGTCATAGATGGCAGCCTCGCCCACTGCTTCGCTGCACTTGATGAGGATGCCGCCATCAATTGAGATCACATGCAGCGGCTTGTCGGCCTCGAGTCCGGTAAGGCCGCTGGTGTCGATGGTGATGACGTTCGACGGCTCGCTGGTGTAGCCCAGCCGATAGGACTGCACGCTGTAGGTGTGCGTCTCGTCGGGCTGACGGTCGGTAAAAGCATAGCTGGTCACAGCATCGTCTTCGGTGTTGACCACATCGGTACGCACTTCACCCGTTTTCTTGTTATAGATGTTGCGCGTGATGATGTAGTAGTCCACAGTTTCGGCAGCAGCCGTCCAGTTGGCAGTATATCCGCTGCCGTTGATGTCGGTGGCAGGCAGGGCCTCGAGCTGCGATAGGGCTGGAACGCCAGCGCAGTGAGCCTTCAGCTCAATGCCCACGCTGCCCGTGAGTCCGCCGTCCATCAGCAGCAGGCGGGCGGTGTGGTCGCCGGTGGTCGTGGGGGTGTAGGTGATGGTCAGCGGATAACCATCGGCACTGTTGGCCATGGTGCGGCTCACGGTGCTCACAGGGATGCTGAACATCTTGTAGTCGTCACGGTAGAGCTGGATCGACAGCGGGTTGTTCAGCCCTCGACCCTTGATGTAGATGGTATAGTCCAGCGACTTGCCCAAGGCCACCTCGCCAAAGTCAAGCACCGTGCCCTGGGTTGGAGCGATGAGCTGCGGCTCACCGCTATAGGTGGTGGTGTCGGTGCTCATGCCTGCCTCGCTCAGGTAGAATACCTGGCCCTGGCGATTGCCCCAGATGTATTCAAACAGCTCTGGAATGTCGATAAACGGGTTGCGGTTGTTCTGGCAACGCTGCACGGCATCGTTGCGGTCCACTTCCTTGTCGCTCACGGCATCGTTGCGGGCCCAGCGGCACAGCAGGTCGATGGACCAGTCGTTGAGCGTTTTCCAGTTGTCGTTGGTCATCATGAAGGTGTGGCGCCATCGGTAGTGCTGGTAGGTGCATGCCATGTAGAAGTAGGTGCGGGCAAAGTCGCCCTTGTAGCGGTTGTCGGGTTCAAACACCTCACCGGCTCCACCGCCCTGGCCCAGGGTGGGTGTGCCCACCTTGGTCACGCCGTTGTCATAGCTTGTCCTCGACACCTCGCCCAGCGGCCAGTAGTTTTTGGCTTCGTTGGCCTCGGCATCGGCAGGGTAGAGGTGCATGATGTCGGTGTAGCTCGGATACAGGTCGGTGTTGGAGTTCTGTCCGCTGGGAGCCCACCAGCTCTTGGGCAGGGAATGCTCGCGGTTCATGCCGCCAGTGTAGCCAAAGTAGTAGTTGCGGTCGCTGTACATGTCCCACACCTTGCTCTTGTTGTCGGGATAGCAGTCAGTGTCGGGAAAATAACGCCACAGGCTTGAATAGCTGAGCACGGTGTGACGCAATGTCAACTCGTGGATGGCATTCTTCAAGGCCTCGCCGCTCTTGCCGTCGAGCGAGTTATAGTAACCTGCGGGAATGGTCGACAAGGCGCTTGACCACGCTGCGGCGGCCACAATGGCGAGCATCAGTCTTGAGGGAATATGAACCTTCTTCATCATGATGGCTTGAATTTGGAAAGATTATGTGGCTGCAAAGGTAATACTTTTTTCTGGGTTTCTCACCCAATGCTTTGATTACTCGTTCGCTTCTTCTCGCCAGTTGATCAGGTAAACGTGGTCACGTGCACGCGTCAGCGCGGTGTAGAGCCAGCGGTAGAAGTCCATCGTGAGCATCGCGTCGGGCATGATGTCGCCCATGTCGATAAACACGTTGCGCCACTGGCCGCCCTGGGCCTTGTGGCACGTCACGGCATAGGCATACTTCACCTGCAGGGCGTTGAAGTAGGGGTGCTCCTTGAGTTGCTTGTAGCGTTGACGTTTGTCGCCACTGAGCTCATTGTACACCTCGTTGAACAGCCGCTCGCTCTGTTCGCGGCTCAATGCGGGTGTGTCGCTCAGCAGGCAGTCCACCACGATCTTGCAGTCCATCTCCAGGCCGTCATGGTCGGGAAACTCAACCGTCACGTTGGCAAAGCGCAACCCATAGCGGTGCTCGATGTCGCCCCACACGCGCCTCACCCGGCACACGTCGCCATTGGCGATAAAGTCGATCTGCTCGTAGTCGCGAGCACAGTAGTAGTTGTTCTTGGCCACCAGCAGCATGTCATCGCTGCACAACAGGTCCTCTCGATAAAGCAGTTGCCCTCGCACGCCCATGTTGAACAGTGTGGCTCGCTTGTTGCTGCGCGTCACAATGATGGTCTCGCCCATGCCGTCGCGGTCATAACAATCGCCGATGGTCTCGATCAGAAACTCGCTCGACACGGTCTGGATGTCCTCCATGCCCTCGAGGTCAAAGTGGGGCCGCCCCAGTGTGCCGTCTTCCATCGATTGCCGCAACAGCGTCGCGTTGTGCAGGATACCGCTCTCCTCGGCCTGACGGGCAATCTGACGCAAGAACACGCCATAGGTCGTTAACCCCATCGATTGCAGCACTTCATGGTCCAGCGCCGGGCTCAGTAGCTGTCCCACGGGCGGCAGCTGCGCATTGTCACCCATGAGCACCAGCTTGCAGCCCTGGCCATTGTACACATATCCGATCAGATCCTCCAGCAGCCGACCGCTACCAAAGGTGGACCCGTCGTTGATGTTACTGATCATCGAAGCCTCATCGACGATAAACACCGTGTCGCTGTGCTTGTTGTCGGCCAGGCCAAAGGCATCGACGCCATATCCCTGCTGGCGATAAATCTTGCGATGGATGGTGTAGGCCGGATGGCCCGAGTACTCACTCAAGATGTGGGCAGCACGCCCTGTGGGCGCCATCAGCACCGTCTTCTTGCCGCACTGGTGCAGCGCCTTGACGATGGCACCGGTGAGCGATGTCTTGCCCGTACCGGCATAGCCGCCCAGGATGAACACCGACCGCTCGGGAGCATATAGCAGGTAGTGGGCCAGTGCCACGATCACAAGCATCTGGTCATCGTTGGGGTCATAGGGGACCCAACGCAGCACATCGGTCGACAGCTGCAGCACTCGGGGGTCGTGCCGGTCGGCTCCTCCCGTGTGATAGAAACTCTCAAGGCGATTATCGGTTTTCATGGCTACAAATTTATCAAAAAATCGAGAAAAACTTGCAATTTATGTGCAAAATGTATTACCTTTGCCCCGCATTTAGCGCATGGAGTGATGCTCGAGTGGCTGAAGAGGCACGCCTGGAAAGCGTGTATACGTCAAAAGCGTATCCCGAGTTCGAATCTCGGTCACTCCGCTCAATAACTTTAAACGAGGCAGGGTAGGCACCCCGCCTCGTTTAATTTTCCATGTCTCGATCGACGACTTGTTTAGCTCTCTTTCTTGGCGCGCAGACAGGACACGGCAAGGTAGAGGATCAGGGCGATGTACATGACAATGGCCAGCAGGTTGCTGGCGGTCTCGCCCAGCGGACTCTCATACTTGAAGCCAAAGAAGATCATCGCAGCGCTCACGACACCCATCAGGGCACCACCGGCAATGAAGCCACTGGCCAGCAGCGTGCCGCGCTCCTTGCGTGCGGCATTGACCTTCTCATCCTTGCTGCGAGTGCTCACAAACCAGCTGATGATGGCACCCACCAGCAGCGGTGCATTCAGCTGCAAGGGGATGAACATACCCAGCGAGAAGGGCAGGGCTGGCACCTTGAGCCAGTTGAGCAGGAGTGCGAGGATTGCACCCACGCCATAGAGCAACCATGGGGTCTCGCCACCCATCATCAGTGGGTCGATGACGGCAGCCATGGCATTGGCCTGGGGTGCCACCATCGCATTGGGACCGGTGAAGCCATAGGCCTTGTTCAGGATGATCATTACACCGCCAACGGTGGCTGCCGACACAAGCGTGCCGACAAACTTCCACGTCTGCTGCTTGGCCGGGGTGGTTCCAATCCAGTAACCGATCTTCATGTCGGTCACCATGCCGCCGGCCATCGACAGGGCGGTGCACACCACGCCTCCAATCACCATTGCGGCAACAATGCCCTTGGATCCGTTCAGGCCAATGGAAACAAAGATCACACTGGCGACAATCAGGGTCATCAGCGTCATGCCCGACACGGGGTTACTGCCCACAATGGCGATAGCATTGGCGGCCACGGTGGTGAACAGGAAGGCGATAACCAGCACGACAATAAAGGCGACAATCGTCTGCATGAGGTTGTGGATCACCCCGATGTAGAAGAACACAAAGGTCACAACCAGCGCTGCAAGCAGGGCAAACACGAGCACCTTCATCGAGATGTCACGCTGGTGACGCTCCACCTGCTGGCTCTGGTCCTGGCCCTTGAAGGCTTGGCCAGCAAGTCCGGCAGCATTCTTGATGACGCCCCATGACTTGATGATGCCGATGATACCGCTCATGGCGATTCCGCCGATGCCGATGTAGCGTGCCCCGTTGGCAAAGATTTGGTCGGGTGCCAGCTCGGCCCACTCGGGACTCATGCCCAGCAGTGGAACGATCACCCACCAGATGAAGGCACTACCCGCAAAGATGATGAACGCATAGGGCAGGCCGATGATGTAGCCCAGGCCCAGAACTGCGGCGCCTGTGTTGATCTTGAAGATCATCTTCACGTTGTCGGTGAAACTTTGCAGCGCGGGGATGGCGGCAGTGGTGAGCACTTCCTTCCACCAGCCAAAGGTCGATAGCAGGAAGTCATACAGACCGCCCACAAGACCTGCAATGAGCAGCGGACGAGCCTGGTCGCCGCCTTTCTGGCCACTCACCAGCACTTGGGTTGTCGCTGTGGCCTCGGGGAACGGGAACTTGCCGTGCATGTCGCTCACAAAGTATTTCCTGAACGGGATGAAGAACAGGATGCCCAGCACGCCTCCCAGCAGTGAGCTCAGGAACACTTCCAGGAAGTTGACTGTGATGTCGGGGTACTTGTCTTGCAGGATGTACAAGGCCGGCAAGGTGAAGATGGCACCGGCAACGATGATGCCCGATGCGGCACCTATCGACTGGATGATGACATTCTCGCCCAGCGAGTTCTTGCGCTTGGTCACGGCTCCGATGCCGGCAGCGATGATGGCAATGGGAATAGCGGCCTCAAACACTTGCCCCACCTTGAGGCCCAGATAGGCCGCTGCGGCACTAAAGATGACGGCCATGATCAAGCCTAACGAGACTGAATAGGGCGTGATCTCGGGGTAGGTCTTGTCGGGCTTGAGGATGGGGACATATTTCTCCCCTGGCTTGAGCTCGCGCGTGGCATTCTCGGGCAGCGAGATCTCGTCTTGCTGCGAGGATTGAACGGTAACTTCTTCGTCTTTCATAAAAAATGGATGTTTGGTTGTTATGATTTTGTTAGGTTATCTTAGTCGTTTACAAACGGCGAAGATACACAAAAATCGCCAAACCCGCTACATCCACCCCAGGAAATGTCGGTTTTTTTGTGAGATTGAAGTTTTTAGCTATCTTTGCACGGTTAACAATACACAATTGACAACAATATGAAGATGCGTGTTTTATTATTGGCCATCACTGTCATGATGACCGTGGGGAGCCTGGCTGCCCACGACAGGAGATACTGTCTGCCTGGCGTTACCCTCGAGACGCTTAACGAGTATATGGACTCGGCACGTCACGTCGATGCTCACGTGAAGCTTTTCTACGGCAATCTGGTGAACAACCCCACCCACAGCTACCGTGTCGAGCACTTTGACGTGGGCTTCAACGGTTGCACCGGCCGCGTCGATGAGCGGGTCGTCATGAGCGACGGCTCTTGCCGTGACAACGTGTTCATCTTCAACGAGCAGGGCCTCCTCACGCAGTCCATCATCCAGGGCAGCAAAGGGAAGACCCAGGTCAACTATTCCTATTCTTGCGACGAGGTGCTGGGCTACACCCTTGAGAGCTGCCAGAGTGGCAATATCACAGTCCATTTCTCACCGGTCTATGGCGCCCACGGCCGCCTGGGGATACTCACGGGCGACAGCGGCACACGCCAGGAATTCTACTTCAACGAGAAGGGCAACCTCGCCAAGCGCATCATCACCCCCGACGAGGGTGACATGCACAGCCTGTTCTATCAGGTCACGCCAGCCAGGGGCATGAAGCGCACCCTGGTCTACCAGGGTGGTTATATCATTCGCGAGGAAGTGGGAACCCAGGTGTTTCGCTACCACTACGACTTTGACACGGCAACGGGCAAGAAGTTTCTCATTGCGATCAAGGAGATGAAGGGCGAGGAGGTGATCCATGATCGCACCTTCGACTACGACATCGACATGCACGGTCGTTACACCCGCGTGGCCATTGCCCTCGACGGCAAGCCCCAGATGACCATCACCCGCAGCTACAGCGATTAGGCTTGAAGCTGCTCATCACACAATAAAAAAGGCTGCTTGTTCGTTTTAGATGTTGAAGCAATAGAAGTGTGAACGCATGAAACGGATTCTATATCTTGTTGTGGGACTGATGATGGCATCGGTGGCATTATCGTTGTCGTCATGCAAGGGACCCAAACTCAAGGAGGCCGATGAAGCCTACGACCGCGGCGAGTACTTTGATGCCGCCACCATCTACCGCAAGCTCTACAACCGCTATAATCGCAAGGAGGATGCCTGGTTGCGGGGTGAGCTGGCCTTCCAGCTCGGAATGTGCCACTTGAGGCTCAACCAGGGTAACCGCGCCGCGGCGGCGTTCCAGAATGCGATCCGCTATGAGTATGGCGATTCTGCCACCTTGTTGCGACTGGCACAAGCCCAGCAGTGCCAGGGGCAGTATGCAGCCGCAATCAACAGCTACAAGGAGTATCTTGAAATGTTCCCCGACGACTGGGAGGCCCTGGTGGGTATCCAGGGTTGCGAGTTGGCGCCCAAGTGGAAGGAGGAAGGCTCGCGCTACATCGTCAAGTCCGACAAGATGTTCAACTCCCGCCGCGCCGACTATTGCCCGATGTACCTCGACAAGAACATGGAGTATATCTACTTCACGTCAACCAACGAGAAATCAACCGGTGAAGTGCCCAGCGAGATCACTGGAACCAAGAAGGGTGACATCTATTTCTCCAAGAAGGATGAGAAAGGCAAGTGGTCACGGCCCGAGGTGGTCGAGGGCGGACTCAACACCGAGCATGACGAGGGTGCCACTGCATTCTCGCCCGATGGCTCCACGATGTATCTGGCACGCGCCGTGCGGCAGGACTGGCCCACAACGGTCGAGATCTATACCAGCACACGCAGCGAGGCCAAGTGGAGTGCCCCGCAGCGCTTTGAGGTCACTGCCGACACATTGAGCAACTATACCGACCCAGCCGTGAGCCCCGATGGACAGTGGCTCTACTTTGCCAGCGACATGCCGGGCGGGCAGGGCGGAACCGACATCTGGCGCATTAACATCAAGGACAAGCATGGCACGCTCGAGAACCTGGGGCCACAAATCAACACCAAGGGCAATGAGCGCTTCCCCAACGTGCGCACCGATAGCCTGCTGTATTTCTCCAGCAACGGACATCCCGGCATGGGCGGCTTGGACCTGTTTGTCGCCAAGCTGCAGCCGCGCGACGAGGAGGACGACAACGCGGTGCTCGATCGATATGTGATCGAGAACATGGGCGTGCCCATGAACTCGGCAGGCGACGACTTTGGCATCACCTTTGGCCAGGGCGAGAGCGGCTTCTTCTCCAGCAACCGCGGCGACGCGCGTGGATATGACCACATCTTCTCGTTCATCAAGCCCGACCTGCAGATCTGGATTTCGGGTTATGTCCTCGACAAGGACGATGAGCCGGTGCCCAATGCCGTCATCCGCATCGTGGGTGATGACGGCAGCAACCAGAAGACCGCCTCCAAGCCCGATGGCTCCTTCCGCTTCGATCTGCAGCGGGGAGTGAAGTATGCGATGCTGGCCAGTGCCGACGGCTACCTCAATGCTCGCCAGGAATTTGAGAGCGATAGCACCGAGGAGGATGCCGAGTATAACGTCGATTTCATCCTTGCTGCCATGTTCAAGGCTCAGATTATCGAGAACATCTTCTATGACTTCGACAAGGCTGTGCTGCGCGACGAGTCCAAACTTGCCCTCGACAGCATGGTCATGCTCATGAAGGATCATCCCAACATCGTCATCGAGATGGCCTCTCACACCGACCGCGTGGGCTCCGAGAAATACAACCAGGGACTTTCGCAACGCCGTGCCCAGAGTGTTGTGGATTACCTTGTCGCCAACGGCATACCCCGCGAGAGGCTGAAACCCACCGGATATGGCGAGTCGCGCCCCAAGACCGTCACCAAGCGCATTCACAGCCAGTATCCCCAGTTTGAGGAGGGGGTGACCCTCAACGAGGAGTTCATTAAGACACTGAGTGATGAGGATCGAGCGGCTGCCGATCAGATCAACCGCCGCACCGAGTTCCAGGTCATCGACACCACCTTTGAATACTGATGGTTCGACACCACTTCAATGAGGTCTCTCATGAAGGATAAGGTCTGCTAATTAAATGAATGATTACTTGCAATGAGTTCAAGCACAGAATATGATGAAAAAACGACATCATGGAAATTTGTAAAATTCGATTAATTAGTAGGTTGAATGACACAATGCCGCTTTTTGAAAGTGGACTCAATGATGGACAACTCAAGCTGTTCAACGACTTGACAAAATCTGTCGGCAAGAGAGCGTTAGTTTTTCTGTGACTTTGCGGGCAATGAGGGCACTACTGGTGAGCATATTGGTCTTTGTGGCACTCGTGGCGGCAGTCACGGGCTGCGGGCGCTCGCCCCGCTACGACGCGCGCCTGGTGCGGGCCGACAGCCTCATGCGCGACACCCCCGACAGCGCGCTGGCCATCCTCGAGGCCGTCGACAACGCCGGCCTCGCCACCGAAGGCGACCGCGCCTACCGCGACCTGCTGCTCACCCAGGCACGCTACCGCTGCTACATCACCGCCACCAGCGACAGCGCCATCAACCGTGCCCTGGACTACTACCGCCGCCACAGCACCGAGCGCGAGAAGCTCACCCGCGCCCACATCTACAAGGGCGCCGTCATGGAGGAGCTCGGCCACCCCGACAGCGCCATGCTCTACTATAAGCACGCCGAAGCCACCGCCGACCCCGACGACCACTTCAACCTGGGATACACCAAACTCAGGATCGGGAGCCTCTATGTCGGCTATTATGCTTTTGACGGAAGCGAGATTGAAAAATATGAGGAGGCTCTTGATCATTTCGACAAGATAGGGGATCAGGAGTATCTGCATAAATGCAAAAACAATCTCGGATGCCTTTATAGGGAATCAGATCCTGTAAAAGCAGAGAAACTGCTGAATCAAGCAAAGTCAATATCACTGCAGAGAAACGACACAGTATCCCTCATTGACGACATACACGCCTTAACGTTACTTCATTACTATTATGAACGATACAATCAGGCTTTGAAACTGGTTCACGAAGTTGAGCGACTCCAACTGGCAAAAGAATGCCTCAGTTTCGATTTTTGCACAACTGCCGCCAATGTGTACGCCAAGGTTGGCAAACCTGATTCTGCCATGATTTATTTGAGACTCGCAGAGCAATACGACTATCAGAATGATGATGAAAAACACATGTATTATCTTGAATCGCTTGGCGAGATCGAATTGGCAAGAGGAGACACAAACTCCTATAACCGATTGACTGTCAAAAGATCCCGGTTATCCAATTCCATGCTTTCTAATGGCGGCAAAATCACGATAACCAGAACTGAGAATGCCTACGACAAAGCAATGGACAAAGCTGCCGATGACAGGCATGACTTGCTGAAAATGGCGTTAATCATCCTTGCATCATTGGCGGCGGTGGCAGGCATCTTCATTGTTGTCAGATACATCCACAACATTAACAAGGAAAAACAATACCGCCAACACATCAATGACTTGAAGACGAGCGCACAGGAGCAATTAAGGCATTTAAGCGCCCTGCAACTAAGTTATGACAGGATCCAGATCAAAGATGAGCACATTAAAGAATTCATTGATTCACAGATGCTGGCTTTAAGCCAAGTTTTATCCGTCTGCTATCGCAAACCCAACAACAAGCTCAGTGAGCAGATAAAGGACATTCTCAAGTATCAGGAAAAGGATCAGCAGAACTGGGATAAGTTTTTCGATTACATTGACATCCGGTTTGAAAACATCATTTCGTCGACCAGGGAACACTTCCCACAACTGGACAATAAAGACCTGATGCTAATCGCATTGTGCTGCATGGACTATTCTTACATACAGATAGCCACCATACTGGATTATTCCAACGCTACAAGCGTTGGAACCATCAAGAGCAGACTCGCCAAGAAAATGGGATTAAAGGACTCATTGAATGATTACATCGCCCTTTGGGCAAGACACTAAACCTGCCATAATGGGCATTTTGGAGCCTCGCCAAAGCCCTTTGAAAGCTTGTATTAAAATCATTTTTTCAACACACTAATAATCAATACTTTACAAACGCCTTGTATTACGAATAAATTTGGATGATATGTGATTATAGTCGTAACTTTGCAAAGGAATTTTTAAAATTTAACGACTATGAAAAGAAAACTGCACATCATCATTATTTTGTTATCTGTTCTTATTAGCGGATTAACGATAAGCTCCAAAGCGTCTAACAATCCAATCCAGATGCATAAGAAAGGAATGACCAATAACCATTCAGGTATTCCCTTCGTGCCCGTCGACATGCCTGACATCTATTATGACGACCAGACCCAGGTAATCACCATCGACGGGAATGGCTATTCGGCATACTATTATGTCGATATCATTTCCGAGTCCACGCTACTAACCATGTTCAGCACAAATGTGGACGGCGACTATGGCACGGTAGATGTCTCCTCCCTGCCCGATGACAACTACACGATCATCATCACATCGTCTGAGAATAACCAGTACGAGGGCCAATTCACCAACTATTGAACACCGTATTAATATATAATATTATCAACCCTTAAACTATTTCATTATGAAAAAAATATTTTTTCTGGCAGTTATCTGCCTGCTGGCTTCGACCAGCCAAGTGAGCGCGCAGCTCACCATCGAGAGCAATGGCAATGCTGAAATCGGTGTGGACTGCTATAATCCTGAGAATCCGGGAATCCCCGAACTGTATCTCCAATGGCTTGATACCGTCACTGTCCTGAAGATTTTCGGCCGTTACGGAGAAGCCGTTGCAGGAGCACACATGACCTTTGGAGACTACTACTTGTATAATACTTATAATGTGGCCGTTGGCGAACTGGGCTACACTGACACCGACAGACTGTGGCTGCATGGCAAGTCAGGCACATACATCACATCGGGGCCGAATGCTTTGGACACTGTCATGTATTATGACACGCATCGCGGGAACATCTTGAAATTCAACCATGATGTCCACACAAGCGGGGTGTTTGTCCAGTCTGATGAACGCTTCAAGGAGGACATCGAACCCGTGAACGACGTGCTGCCCTCGCTATATAATCTCGAGGCCGTTTCCTACAGGCTTAAATCCAACACGGCAAAGATGAGAGAAGGGATTGCCGAAATGCCTGCCTTGAATGCCAAAGCCCAAAAGGATAAGGAGTTTTTTGAAAAACTCTACGCCGATCAGGAACGGGGGGACGAGCGTTACGGCTTCCTGGCGCAGAATGTCAAGGAGGTGTTTCCCCAGCTGGTGCATACCGACAACACGGGCTACATGTATGTCGATTACATCGGTCTGATACCCATCCTGGTGCAGTCCATCAATGAACTGAGTGCCAAGCTTGAAGTTCTTGAGAACGAGAAAAAAGATGAGGGATCGGAGCCTGTCCTGCGTCAAACGGCGCAGCAGGCCTCACAAGATGAGTTGGAGGGCAGCTTGAGTGCCGCCAAGCTCTATCAGAATGCCCCCAACCCCTGGAGCAGCGAGACTGTTATCCGCTACGCGTTGCCGCAGGGCGTGGCACAGGCC
>Ga0247611_10006491_pt1 | contig 14997 bp, 17 predicted proteins | sample 177DNAGHGhighgp2_FD_192422 | JGI IMG/M metagenome (GOLD analysis project Ga0247611, IMG submission 192422) | Sheep rumen microbial communities from Palmerston North, Manawatu-Wanganui, New Zealand - 1770 DNA GHGhigh gp2 | ecosystem: Host-associated > Mammals > Digestive system > Stomach > Rumen...
GGGTACTAGGGGGGCTCAGTTCAGTCGGCATCGGTTCAGTCAAAATTTTGTGCAAAATGCCTATTGACAAGCTCCCTTAAATGTGTTATTATGGTATCATAGGATAAGATATATCCTATAGACTGGCAGTTCAGTCGCCTGAACCTAGTTCAGTCCACTATTCTGTAGAAAGGAGTGCATTATGGAAAATCTTCCGACGATTACCAATATAATTGGGCAGTATGGTTTCCCCATTGTCGCGTGTGGGGCGCTGTTTTGGTACATCGTCACCGAGCAGCGCGCGACGCGCAAAGTCATGGAAGACCTTAAAAAGACCATTGAGGAGAATACCAAAATGGTCAATGGGTTCTTCGATCTGGTAAAGGAGTTGACTCGCAATGCCTAATGATGCTCTTTATCGCGGGGATTGGGGTGCAGTCGACTGTACTTGCAATATTCTGGACAAGACAGTGTCTGTCCGCAAGTATGTCTGGACGATGCTCAATCGCACAAACCAGATGTTCGAGTATACCGGGCTCCCGGATACTATTCCGAAGGAGATACTTGAACTCTACCTCCAGATCAACGGTCAATGCTGTATCACAGAGGTGGGTGGGGATCTTTTTGCACTTCCTGGCGGGCTCGGCGGCCCTCCTGATCCGTATTTTCGTCAAACGCTGTACATCGCGGCAATTCCCGGTTTGCGAGACGGCGACCATTCATTCTCAAAATCCATGAAGATAGCCAACCATCTTGATCCGTTCAGTCCAGTCAACTACTCTGGCGAGTGCATACTGGTCAAAAACGACAGCTTGATGGAAGGTTTGCTTTACATGCTGGCCAGATATGCCACGCAACTCACTGAAAATGACATTTCCATTCGCTCCGCGCAGATCAATGCTCGCGCCCACGTCAACATTACAGCGGAAACTGACTCCGAGGCCGTATCTGCACGCGCTTATCTTGCGGCATTGGAGGCAGGTAAGCTGGAGATCATCATGGGAAAAGCTATGATGGACTCTCTTAACGTGCAGAACATCTCCCTCAACTCAGCAAACGTAATCATCCAGCTTATTGAGTTGCAGCAGTATCTCAAGGCTTCATGGTACAATGAAATCGGACTTAACGCAAACTTTAATATGAAGCGCGAGTATCAGTCCGAGGAGGAATTGCAGGCTAACACTGACGTACTTCTTCCGCTTGTTGACAACATGCTCGAATGTCGCAAGAATGCCATTGAGGAAGTCAATAAGAAGTATGGAACCTCTATTTCAGTCGACAAGAATAGCTCTTGGGAGAACAAGCAACAGGAGCGCGACGTCGAGCAGGAGACCAAAGAGGCCGAGAAGGAAGCGATCGAGGAAGGAGGTTCTCCTGATGAATAGGTACTGGCCGCTTATCAATCCGTTCACAGACCCGCCGCCCGAAGTCCCTCTTCTCAGGGAGGTGTTTGTTGACTGGAAGATTGGATATGGCATCTTCGAGGCGCTTTCCGCCATAGGGGTGGAGCTTCCTTGGGCCGATTCAGTGGACTCAACTGTGCTCGACATAGAGTATTTCGGGAACCGCTCTGGGGGCAAGTTCGTGGCGCCCGTCATAATGAATCTTCTTGGAGACGAAACCGAACTGCTTGAGACTGATAGACAGTTGCTTGCCCGCATCATATGGACGAAGTTCGGGGAGCCGTGGAAGCACCTATGGGCGACGAACATTGTTGCCTACAACCCAATCCACAACTACAATATGACGGACAGGCGCGAGATGGCCAAAGGCGAGTCCGAGGCTAAGGTGGGGCATGACGGTTCAGTTGACACAACTACGCACGGGCGTGGAAACGAGGTCAAGGAGAACGTCGCCGGCCTCAACAACACAAACAACAAAGGAAAGCTTGCTGACGTTTCTATCTCCCAAGAAAGCGGCAAAACTGGCGTTGTCGGGCAAAGAGACACCAAGGACGACACTGTTCGCGCCAGTAATGAAGTCGAGACAATGACGCGATCCGGCAATATTGGCGTCACGACAACACAGGCAATGCTCACAGCCGAGCGTGAAGTATGGATGTGGAATTTCTTCGATCAGGTATACAAGGATATAGATAGCGTTCTTTCGCTTCCATTCTATGACCCTTGTAGAATTTGAGGTGGCTATGGTTCCATATTCTTATAACATGGTTGATATGGGCGGCATTGATCTTGCTGAAGCAAATGGCACGGTAGTTCCTGGTGTTTATGAGAAGATTACAGAGGCTATGAATCTTTGTGGAGATTTGATACTCTATAATTGGAAATTTGCCGGTATCAATATCACACCTTCCGCATACACTGTTCTTCAGCAGGCCAACTCAATCCTCATAAATGGTCTAATTCAGGTGACTGAACTCGATCAGATAACGGTGATTGCGATTCCGCCTCCTTTAGTTCCTGTAGCACCATTAGAGGTAGTTGAAAATGGTTTGTATGAAGTGGAGCCTCCCCAGTCTGGATTCAACCCGGTGCAAGTTTCAGTTCCAGAAAGAGTTCCGATTATCGAATCTATCTTTATCACCGAAAATGGAATCTATAGTGCTCCTGAGGGCGTTGATGGCTATGCTCCTGTGACGGTCAATGTCAGTAGAGAAAGCCCTATACACAGCGTTAGTGTTATTTCAGCTTCAAGCATTTTTACAGAGTTTCAGTGCGACAGCGAGCAGCTTCCATCAAATCTAAAAAAATACTCAAATGTGCAATACTTTGGAACAAGTGCCGGGAACATTTTGTATTCCGAAATGACAGCAGCAAACACAAGTGCGACAATCTATGCTGTCATTAAATCTTTGACAAGTAGTGGAGACTTTGCAGGAGTGTGCTTTGCGTATGCTGCATCACAGTGGAACTGCCCGCTTTTTTACACAAGAGGAAACGCATGGATGGGTGGAACATATTCTAATGACTTTAGCACTGGAATCAGTTCAAATGTTTTCCGTGTTTTGGCATTAGCCGTTGATAATTCCACCAAGAAAGCACGATTCTTCATTGATGATGCAAAGTTGTCTACAGAAAAACAATATACCAATAGCGGCAAATGCGCTGGCTGGGGTGGCGGTATTACTAATGCAGGTACAATCGCTTTAGCAAATGCTTTCGACGTTCGTTATGGCGCATTAGTGCAAGGCGTTGAGACAGATGCGGAAATTTTAGCAAACATGGCTCTTATTTCTACTCAGTATGCTGGGATTTTGGGTACATAAGACTGAAATTTGAAAGGAGAATAACAATGGAAGTAAAACAGATTTACGAAATAGTCAACACCTCTCTCACCGAGACTCTCGGTAAAGATGACCTCATTCAGGAGGATCTCACTGGCATTGTGGATGCAGGCAACGCTATCTTCAATGCTAACGCGTTCGACCGCTTCGTTCGTGCCCTCATCAACCACATTGGTAAGGTTGTATTCGTCAACCGTCCCTACTCCGGCTCCGCGCCGTCCGTCATGATGGATGATTGGCGTTATGGCTCTATTCTCGAAAAGATCGGTTCCCGTCTGCCTGCCGCCACCGAGAACCAGTCTTGGGATCTCACCGACGGCCAGTCCTATGACCCCAACGTCTTCCACAAGCCCGACGTGTACGTCAAGTTCTTCAACAAGATGACCACGTTCCAGATCGAGCGCTCCGTGCAGGAGAAATCCCTCTATCAGTCCTTCTCCAGCGCCACCCAGCTCAACGCCTTCCTGTCCATGCTTCTGAACGAGGTCGAGAAGGGCATGACGGTCGCTTTCGACAACCTCATCATGCGTACCATCAACAACATGGTCGCAGAGACCTTCTACGATATGAACAGTGCGGGAACCTACACCGGCGTGGGCAATGCTCGCTGCATCAACCTCCTGGCCCGCTACAACTCTCAGTATGGAGTTCAGTTGACTGCACAGCAGGCCATCCTCAATCCCGATTTCATCCGCTATGCCGCTTATCAGATGGCGCTCACCATCGACCGCCTGACGCGCATGAGCACGCTGTTCAACATGGGCGGCATGGAGCGCTTCACCCCGAAGGATCTCCAGCATGTTGTCATGCTGTCCGAGTTCCGTGCGGCGGCCGACGTATTCCTCCAGAGCAATACCTTCCACGATGAGTACACTAAGCTCATCAACGCTGAGACCGTTCCGTTCTGGCAGGGATCTGGTGAGGACTTCGCTTTCGCTAACACAGGCAAGGTCATGGTCAAGACCAGCGAAAACCATGAGGTCGAAGCTTCCGGCATTCTGTGCACCATCTTCGACAACGACGCTCTCGGTGTCAATGGCTACAACAGCCGCGTTGATACGCACTGGAACGAGCCGGCTGAGTTCACCAACTACTGGTACAAGCGGGACGCCCGCTACTTCAACGACTTCAACGAGAACATGGTCGTGTTCTACGTCGCATGAGTTGAGTCCACTGAACCGGGTGGGGCTTCGGCTCCATCCGGATTTTGTTAATGGAGGTTATAATGGAAGTAAGATTTTACTATAACAACTCCGATTCTCGTGTGATAAATAAGCGCCTACTCGAAACAGAGGGTAATATTTTTGAAGGCACTCCGCGAGATGAAATAAGTGTTATGAATCCGATTATTCGATTCGAGAATGATTCGATTCTTAGATACAATTATGCGTATATTCCAGAACTCCAGCGTTATTATAGTGTAGTCGACAGAACTGCATACAGGCAGGGAATTTGGGATGTAACATTTGCAGTCGATGTTCTCATGTCGTTTAGAGCCGATATTTCAAATCTTAATGTAGTTGTTGATAAACAATCTATGGTTAAAAACGGGAACGAGTATATTGATGATGGAAGCTTGGTTTCAGAAAATGTTATGTTCCAAACTGTATATGAGTTTCCGGCAGGATTCAATGATAGCGGTGAATATATATTAATAACAGCGGGGTGATATAATGTCAATTACAGCTGGTGCAATGACTTGGGAAGCACTTGCTGAGGCAGTTTCAGCGGCCGGAGAATATGCTACGCTTCAAGATGCGTTAAATGCAGGAATTATAATTGTAGAGAATGTTCCTACAACAGCGCTCACAGTCGTACAAGGAGGAGCTGGTGTTGCTACTACATCTGGTACAGCTACTGCTTTGGAGCTGGCACAAGCAGCTCAACTTGGAGCAACTGGGGCTGGTGTTAGCTCGGCAGGAGGAACTCTATTCCAAACAGCTACTGGATTCAAATTAGGCGGAATGTTATCAATACCTTTATCGCAAGCCGCCGCAATCGCTGCTCCTCTCGCTGGTGTAAATTTAGGTAATAATCTATATCAAGCGAATCCCGATCTTTGGACAAAAATTTCTAAGACTCTTCTTCCTTTTGCATACGATCAAAATAATGTGAACGCATTTCTTGATTTTATGTCAGACGGATTAGGTGGATTAAAGCCAATAGTGTTACTCCCCAAAGCGTTAATTGACGCATTAAAGGATCTTTTTGATGATGTTCCGCTTAAAGAGCAAGAAGAAATATACTCTCCTTACGGAAATGTCACTATGAGTCAAATGGCAGATACTCTTCCTAATACGTGGCATCCGGAGTATCCATTCAGAAAAAAGGTTGGTAATGGAAAGGCAGTTGCTGCCATTCAAACAGATGGTAATGGCTATACTGTTTATTGTACTGAGAGAACCGCCTGGGAATCGTTATATGCTGGTGGAACTTATGAAACAATACCTGGAGGGATTACTGGTAATCTTAGAGATCCTTCACGTTATGGTATTCCCATATGCTCCTATACAGCTAGTGAACTTCTTAGAATAATAAATGGTCAGACTGGGTCAAAGACAATTCCTCCAGCGTCAGGTATACAAGCATCCACATTACCGCCTCCTCAAGTATGGCCATTTCCGCCCATTGTTATTCCAGACCCTGTTGGGCCGGATTATCAGCCTATTCCTGAGCCAATTCCAGTCGTTCCCGTTACTCCTCTTCCTCTTCCAGCGCCCGAACCCATTCCGCAACTGCCAGAGCATGTTCCTGACCCTACTCCTGATAAACCTGAAGAATGGCCGGAGGAAGAGCCGTGGCCGCAAATTGCGCCGTTCCCGTATCCTGATCCAGTTCCGTCGACTGAACCTGGCCCCAATCCTGACTGGCCTGAAGTAATGCCATGGCCACTTCCCGAAACGCCTCCTGAAGAATGGCCAACGCATCCTGAGCCATGGGAGTGGCCTGAAGAGCTTCCTTGGCCGCATTATCCGGAAGAATGGCCCGAAACTGTTCCGTGGCCTGAATCTCCGCCTGATCCTGAAGAATGGCCAGATGATGTTCCCTGGCCGGAGTCGCCTGATGATTGGCCTGATGAAGTTCCATGGCCTACACCTTGGCCCGAAAGTTGGCCAGATTATCCGCCGTCATGGCCAGAGCCGTATCCGGATATACCGTGGCCTACAGGGCCAGATCAGTGGCCTGAACAGGTTCCATGGCCTTCTACCCCTCCTGAATGGTGGCCAGATGGAGAGCCTTGGCCTACTGGGCCTGAAACTTGGCCAGACGATATTCCTTGGCCGCAAGTACCTGAATGGCCGATACCGTGGCCGGACACTGTTCCTTATCCTATCCCTTATCCTTATCCGGTTCCGAGTCCTGACCCTTATCCTGACCCTGAAAAGATCGGAGACCCCGAGAAGCAGGTAGACCCGTATATTGACCCGTGGCCCAGGGATTACCCTAATCCAGACCCCTATAATCCGGAAGAGCCTGACCCTGACCCTTACAAAGATCCTTCTCAGCCAGAACCTAAACCTGAGCCGAAGCCAGAGCCTGACCCTGATCCAGACCCTGATCCAGACCCTGATCCAGAACCTGATCCCGAACCTGACCCTTATCCGACGCCTCCCAGCGGTACACCTGACCCTCCCGAGATTCCATATATTCCACTTCCGTTTTCAAGCGCCGATGGTTTAATCAGCGTTTATCATCCGACTCAAAGCGAGCTTTTATCTTTTTCAAGATGGTTATGGGTGACATGGCAGGATACAACTATCGACACTCTTTGGAATAACCCGTTTGATGGTGTTATAGCTCTTTTTGAACTTTATTGCACTCCAACGGACGTGGGGAGGAAAAATATAAGAAGCGGTTTTCTTGATAGCGGTGTAAGCTCTGAAACAATTTCAAGATATACTGAAATCAACTGCGGCTCTATTGGTGTTCCTGAATATTTCGGCAATTACCTTGATTATGCGCCATATTCTAAATGCCATATTTATCTTCCGTTCATTGGCATTGTCGAATTGAATGTTGACGATATTGTTGGGCACGGCGTCAACGTAACTTACAGAATTGATGAATATAACGGTTCGTGCATTGCTATGATTACCTGCGCGAAATCTACTATCGTCAATGGGGAGCAAGTAAATTATAGTACCGTGGTTTACCAGTTCAGCGGAAACTGCGCGGTGGAGCTTCCTCTTTCTGGCGGTAGTCAAGCAGCTATTAAAGCAGGTATGATTGAAGCGGCTGCATGGGGGCTCGGTTCTGTAATCGGCGGCATACTGGGAGGAAGCTCTGTAGGCGAAATAGGTCAAGGATTAGCTTATGGCGCGGCCAACGCAGTCCATAGTGTTGTATCTGCAAAATCCTCTGTACAGCACTCGGGTTCTTTTGGCTCTTCTTATGGGGCGCTTGGAGCTAAAATACCTTATATCATTGTAACTCGTCCAAAGCAAATTCAGGTTCCTAATTATAATGCTCTTTATGGGTATCAGGCTCACAAGATGGTCAAAATTGGAGATTGCAAGGGATACTTAAGGTGTCGCGAAGTTCATGTAATTTCGCCTACTGCATCCGATGAAGAGAAAAATCTGATTGAACAGCTTCTTAAATTGGGGGTGTATGTTACAGAATGAGTTCAGTCGACAGCACTATTAATAGATTCATAAGTGTGGCGGAGCGCTTTCACGGAGTCCGTGAAGGCACTCCCCAGCACTCGATTATTTTGGCTCTGTACAATTCATCTAAGCCTTCTGGTGAATATGAAATGGGGTCTAATGATCCATGGTGCGCAGCATTTGTCGGGGCTGTTTCCGGTGCGAGTGGTCTGGAGAAAGTAGTTCCGGTTTCTGCTCATTGTGGAAGACTTGAAGCAGCTCTTATTGCTTCTGGTGCAACAAAGGAAATGACTCCTAGTAAAGGAGATATTGCTCTTTTCGACTGGAATGGCGATGGAAAATATGACGATCATACTGGAATTGTCACTAAGGTCGAAGATAGAATGGTTACAACCATAGAAGGAAATAGAAATGACATGGTTGCATATCGTCAGTTTTCTCCAGGAACTACTCCCGTTATATTTTACCGACCGAATTGGGAAGGCAAGGCAGTTCAGTCAACTAATCCCATTCAGTGGGAAAAATACCGAGAGTATTATTCAGAATTAACTTGGGACGAAAAGTGTGAGATAAAAACGTTCCCTATGCTGCAAATAGCGAGTCACGGAGTATATGTAAAAATACTTCAAGATCTACTTGGCCTTCAGTCTGATGGCAATTTCGGAACAGAAACCAGAGATCAGCTTCTTCTATATCAGAAAGAGAAACAGCTTGAGCCTGATGGTATTTGTGGCCGTCAAACTTGGAGCAGTTTCTTCGCATAAGAAAACCCCGTGTAGTTCAGTCGACTACACGGGGTCATTTTATTCAAAGGGTTCGCCCATTACTGTTTCGACGTATTCAACGTCCGCCTTGCATTGCTCATAATACCTGCACGCTGGGCAGAAGCTTTTGCAAAATTTGTATTTGGGGCCAAATAGCCACCACTTAATTCTTGATAGAATAGCTGTCAGACCACATGACATAGTTGCGAAATACCTCCCCTATTTCATTTGTACTATAAAATATACGATTTTCCCTCAAACATTTCTGAATAAACATGGACAGTTTATCGCTATGTTTAGTGAGTGCCATCCGATAATTCCACCGGACAGAGGGTTTAGTTGTATAGACTATATCATTGTCCGGGTCTTTTATCGGCGTAGTTTTTGCGTGTAGAAAGATATACGGGCCAGTATCGGCGGCTATAACTTCACCGTGAAGAAGCTCCTGCTCAAATTCTACAAAGAAATCTGTAACATGGTCAGCAGGTCGAGGTTTCTTTTCAAGATGCGGATAGATGGCAATCTCCCATGAGCCGTCAGTTATCATCCTCAATTCGGGGTTGTCAAACGCGAAATATACGTCCGACGCTTTACCTCCACGTTTAGCTGAACTTTCGGTGTATTCGCATACAACCTCAAGGTCAGACTGCCCGTAGTGGTACACGTCAATCGTACCGGGCTTTTGATCCTTAATGTGGTTGATACCCATTTCTCCAAAGTAGGGGCAGTATTTATTGACGGTGTTGCCGAGCATAAGGATTTTAACATCGTCTCTTAGTCTGATGATGGTAGACAGCGTATTTGTGAACAGAATCCATTCGTTAGGCAAGTACCCATTACGCGACATAAACTCGTCGAAGATGATCGTACGAACCTTGGGGAAAGAAGTCGACTTGTAGTGCTCCATGCTATTCAAGTCGAACGCAAAGCCAGCGGGCTCCTCCATTTCATCTTTACTGCCATCATCGTTGCTCTTGTAGAGGAAGAATCTACTGCGAGAATAGTTGACTGAATCGAGGGCACCACCAGTCCAGTGTGAAATGCGGCCATCGCGCACATGACCATCGAACAGTGTGCCCAAGTTTTTGGGGCGAATATCTTCACCCCAACGCCGCACATATGCAAACTGCTCACCAGTTTTCGCAAAGCGTTCAATAGCATAGTCGAGGGCGGAGTACGTTTTACCGTTACTCCGCTCTCCGTATATCATGAAATACCTTGCGTCTGGATAAGCTTTGATTGTACGACGAATGTCGTAGAAATCAAACCGCTTTCCCATCTGCTACCACCTTTACAATAATAAGTTCTTTGAACGCATCGTGAACCCACGAATAGTTTCTGCACCATGCCTGACAGGATTTGAAGCTCCCTCTCCATTTAATCCATCCGTCAGCGACAACGATATACTCGCCATATTTCACCACGAATCATCCTCCAATTCTAATAACATATCTGTATATGCTTTGTAGTCCATTGAATAAGTAAGCTCATAGGTAGTAGGCTCCATATGAACATAGCTCAGTTCACTGAACTCGCCTTCTACTCCAAGATAGTCAGTAACTACTCCGGAACACGGTTCATCATTGCAATAGTCGAGAAGCAAACGCCCTGAATACTCGCCAGGAACTATAAGTCCTTCATCAAGACCGTCAAACGGGTCTGCGTAGTTCTTGAGAATATATTGCATCGCTTTCTTTTTGTTGACACCGGCCACCGTCAAATGGTACTCACCGTCTTGAATATACATGTAGCGCTTAGCTCCAACTGTCTTGAACTTGTCATAGATGCCCTCGAAGTCCCACACGCCGATGGGCTTAGCTTCTCCTTTTCGGTTCAGGGGACTGAACTCTGAAACATCTATCTTGTGAAAATCTGCGGCTCGTTTAAGCTTCTCCATGACTCCATCATTGTATTTATTGATGTAATCCATATGCCGTTCTGGATTAAGGACTTTGATGGAATCAGTGTCAGAATAGACATAATCGTTACCGCAGGCAAGTATTCCGGAGAACAGATTTGCTCTTGCATATGAAGTTACCCACACCCCCCAAGGATAATATAGGAACCGCTTGATACTTTTGTTGTACTTTTCAATCGCCTCCTCCAAATCCGGTTTAGTGGACTGAAATAGATCGTTCTCATATTCTATTATCTCTCGCACAATGTCAGTTACTATCATACCGTAAGCAGCGTTGAGCATGTTCTTCGAGATCATATAGTTTATGAGTTCTTCCTCTATCCCTTTTAATATCGTCTTGTCCTTATACAGTTTGAGTATTGCCTTGACAAATGCCGTTGGAAGGTAGCCTTTTTCGTATATCCTAAAGTTAGCTATCTCCATAGTTTCCCATTCCCAGTTATAGAACTCCATGATTACGAAAAAGTCCTGTTCAGTCACCGAAACTGTGAGGGACTCTGCTGAAATAACCCTACCGTTGTCCTTTGTCACACCAACAGACTGAATTAGCTTTGAGGCCGATATTGGGTGGTCGAAATCCACCTTTGGCGTCAAGTACCTCAGCGTAACATCGAACATACAGCAGTAGTTATTGAGGTATGCGAATAGCTCGTCGTCCGAGCCGATATTCTCTATCAGCTTTGCTCTTGACATTGGGAACTTCTCCGAGATCATCACATACGGATATGATGATGTAAAGTCGAAAGGAACCAACATGCCTCACTACCCTCCTTGAGTAGTGGGCGTTAGCGTGTGTAAAACCTCCAGAGAATACCCGTTTCAGTTGACTATACTCTTCAGGAGTAAGAACAAGTTCCGACATTAGCCCCTTGTAGCGCTTCCACCTTCTAAAGCAGGCTTTGCGGCAATAATTGCGCACATAACCTGTATTCGTCAGCGGAATTAGGGTTATATCGCCGTCCGCTTCGATTTTCTCTTGTATATAGGCCAAGAGAACACGAATGTCCGCCTCACAATAGCCCCATTCTTCTTTAGTAAGCGGAGTTTTATAAGTACGGATAAGTGAATAATCAAGATCACCAACCTTCTTTTGAACATGATATTTTTGCAGGTCTTGACCCACCTTTGCAAGTGACTTTCCGGAGAGCTTCAACGAACACCTGTACTCAACTCCTCCAGATATGCCATAGACAGGCTTGCGCTTGTCAAGAAAGAACAGCTTGTCCCAGTGAATACGTTTCCGCATCCACTGGAACTCATAGGCGAAGTTGTGAACATAAACCACGAGGCGAAGGTCTTGGTTCAGTTGCAGTACAGTTGACAGAACTGACATAAACGTGTCAAATTCCTCCCACGTGCGGCCATAAGTAACCCAGTTGAGGATTCCAAACTGCCACACATACATGCAAGCCTTCTTCTCTCCATTGATGTAGAAAGAAGAAGTCTCAATATCGAACGCTGCTGGGACGTTGTAGTAAGAAATTTTTTTGTTGTTCGTTACGATTGGGAGGTCTGCTTCAGAGATCGACTTTATAAAGTTCAGTCGACTAATAAGACCCTCAGAGTCCTTGTCGAACGTTGCGCAATTCGACATGATGCTCACCCTCGCTTTCTCGAAGCATGGCATTAAGCGCGTTAAGCTGCTGAATAAGGCCGATTGCCCCCTTGCGAAAAGTATTCTTCCCACGATCTCCGATGGTTATATCGCCCAGAAACTGCTGGATTTTATCGGAACCATAAATGGCCTCGGCGTTCTTGAAAGTTCTTAGGTACTCCTCATACACAGACCAGAATTTTGTGCGCTCCTCAAGTGTCATACGCTTGAGAGGAGCGCCTTTCTCGTTAGTACCAAAAATACGCGCATCCTGTTCGCGCATTACCTGACGCGCGCCTTTTACATCAGCAGTCTTAGAGTTGAAGAACTCCTGAATATGAAACATTTCGGAACGGATGCGATTCACATTCATCGCTTCAGGGGACTGAACTCCATTGCGATCATAGTAGTCCTCCATTTTTTCGAGAGCGGGGGAGTACACATTTTTCCCGGCTCGGTCGAACGCTTTCTGGCGATAGCGGAATTTTTCCCGAAATTGACGGAGCATTTCCTGCGCAGAACCGTCCTTAGTGTTCAGCGAACTGATCTCCGTAGAGCTCATATTCTTCAGCCGTGAGTACGTAATTTTGCGTGCCATGGATTTTTTCCTCCTGTTCTTTGATATAATCATGTATATCCCCGTACCAATGCTCCCGAGTCCATTTAAGACCATTGAAAAGCACGGAACGGTTCCAATGCTCCATAAGATCGCGGGTTATCTTGAGTAGCCCTTTTGTTCCAAAGCACGGCTCAACCCACCTGTAATTACGACGAATGTAATCAACGGTTCCCCAAAACCTCGGATATTTTATATCGTGCATTTTTTCACCCCATTTCAGTGAACTAAAATAGGGGCCGGGATTTCTCCCGACCCCTGCGGGTGGTGTCAGACCACGTCGATCGCTGTGAGGTTATTTCCGGACTTGGTCTTGGTGGACGAGAATCTGAGCTGAACACCACCCTCGTGCTCAAGATCGAGCGAAGCTGCTTCGATATCCCCATCATAAGCCTCGGCCCAGCACTTGCAGAGCTTGGAGAGAAGCGTGCCGCCGTTGTAGTAACGGTCGGGATACTCCTTGAGAAGCAGGACGGGGAAGGTTTTTTCCACTCCCTTGTCGGTGATCGTGGCGAAGTCGAATGCCATGACGGTGACAGTCTGACCGATCAGTTCATCAGTCTTGATCTGCTCCTTGCCGGCCATGAGCGGCGAGAGGGACAGCTCGTCCTGAGCGGTTTTCTTGAAATTGATCTTAGCCATTTGTATTTTCCTCCTTATTATTTAAGTACAGCCAACTGTACTTTTTTCTGAACATAGCGTTATAGATTTGAAGAACGCGCGTGGGATGGATATGAAACATTTCTCCAACTTCAGAGAATGTGTGACCGCACTCGATCAGATGAAATACCTGTTCGTTGCGCTCTTTTTTCTCAGGATACGGCATTACTATTCGCCTCCATATTTTTCTTTACTTCATAAGTTATGCTGATTAATTTTTCCCCATATAGGGAAGAAATTTTTTTCAGACATTCCTCAAAATTTGAAGCGATGCAGTTGAGCTTGCAGAGGCGACCGCCGGGCGATTTGAAAGTTACAATGAAGATCATTCGCGGCCTCCTTATAGTGGACTGAACTTTAACGATTTAGCGCGTGAAAGTGTAGGTGACAAAAGGTCATGCTATGGATTTGACTCCATAGCATGATATTCTGTTCATACCATCATGAGAGGGAAGAGGCTTTATGCCTCTTCGCCCTCATCGCCGTCAAGGGCTTTCAAGAGCTCCAGCCGTTCGGCGGGGGACATGGCCGCAAGCATATCCTTAAGGCTGGAAACGTCCTTGCCCTTGCCCTTGGTAGTTGCAGACTTGGAAACATACGGACGATATTCAAACATAGCGCAAACGCCAGTTGCGGAAAACATGATGAAGTGCTGAGCGGCGCTGGGCTTGTCACCGTCAATCTTGACACTGGTATAGAAGGGAAGACCGCTATAATTAGCGGCAAGGGATTCGAGCTCCTCCTTGGTTACGTTCTCCGCCACAACGTCCTTCCTTGCGCCGGACATTGCAAAGAGATTGAACGTGGGGACAAGCTTCTCTTTTCCGGGCTTCTTGTGCTTTGCGGCAAATTCGCGGCACTCCGCCAAGGACGAATCAGCGGTCAACTCGCCAGAATCAATGGCCTTGGCAACTGCTACGCGGTCAACCCCTGTGAGCTCCGCAAGCTTGGAAGTGGAGAGAGTTTCAACAGCCTTTGCTGTCAATTCGCCGCCCTCATTGTGGTACTCCTTGCCGACTCGCGCCAGCATGTAAGCCATGGATTTAGACATGTTAAATGTCTGCTCGGCGTAGTCTGCTACGGACTTGAAACCATCATCCTTGTAGCACTTGGAGGAGAGGAGCTCACCAAAGAGAGGTGCGAGCGCTTTGTTGATAGCTTCTGCGCGCTCCTTGGCTTCGCTGTAAAGCGCATTCATGTTGTCCGACTGTTCGGCAATCTTCGCGCTGATTTCATTCAACTTCGCATTCTTGAATGCGAAAGCCTTGGAGGGATGGGACACGCTTGAAAGAATCAATTCATTCATGATATACTCACTTTCTCCGACTGTTTGCCGTCGGCGCTGATTTCAGTTGACTAAACTGGGCTTGACGGAGAATATATACTTCTCTCATCTTTCACTTGTATTATAGCACAAATCATTGTAACAGTCAACAACAAAATGGATACAATGTGGAAACAATGTGGTTAAAGTTTAGAAACAAAAAATTACAAATAGTTACAAATAAATATGCATAATAAATGAATAAATATGCAAAAGTTTAGTGGACTGAAATGTAACGAAATTGTAACGAATTTTTAATTCCCTTGTTATTTTTGAGCCCCCCTAGTACCC
>Ga0247611_10006492_pt1 | contig 14997 bp, 14 predicted proteins | sample 177DNAGHGhighgp2_FD_192422 | JGI IMG/M metagenome (GOLD analysis project Ga0247611, IMG submission 192422) | Sheep rumen microbial communities from Palmerston North, Manawatu-Wanganui, New Zealand - 1770 DNA GHGhigh gp2 | ecosystem: Host-associated > Mammals > Digestive system > Stomach > Rumen...
TTCCGTTTAAACTTTCGTCCATATTAGATATAAAATAGTTGTTTCTGTGTAAGTTTATTTCGTAAAATTTATCTGCTGTTTGTTCGTATTCGGTAAGTGCTTTTATTAACCTGTTATCAATATATTTTACCCACAATGCTTTAAATTTTTCTATATTTTGTTTATAATAATTCAAATCGTAGGCAGTAACTTTACCGGAGAGATATGATTTATAGTAATTAACAAAGTTAGATAAAAATATAACTTCTTCTTCCGCTCTGTTTACGGCAAACCTGTCGTTAATTTCATCTTTAAAATTTTGTTCTTCCGTTATAAGTTCAAGAGGATTTATTCTTTGTGTTAATTCTATATATGCAAAGAATTTTTCCAAATTAGGGAAATTTGCAGTTAAATCAAGGTTATATCTTCTTGAAAGTTTTATTATATAACCGTATAACTTATCCATTTGCTGGAAGTTTTTTGTTCCTTCAAGCAACATTTTGTATGCACCGTAAGGTAATTCCTCTTTAAGTTTTAATACAAGTATTTGAAGTTCGCCAGTTGTTTTTTCATAATTTATGGTTTTTTGCATTTCCATAAGATTGATATATAAAGAAAGGTTTTCATAAGCGGAAATATCAACACCGAGTTTATCGGCATATTTTTTCATAATGGAAAAATATTTTTTAGGTGTTATTTCACCGGAAACATAATCTTTAGACAATTTTTCTATTTTCTTTTGTTGTCTGTTATAATAACTTTCCTGAAGGTTTTTAACACTGCTGTCAATTTCTTTAAAATATATACCTAAAATATCTTGGTTTGTAACAATTAAACCGAATCTTTTTAAATTATCTAAATATTCTGTTTTACTTTCCAAACCTTTTATTATTTCTGTTTTACCGGACTTTGCGGAATAATATTCTGCACCTGTTAACCTGCCTGCGTTTAATAAACCTTCTATTACCGTTTTTCTTAAATCTTCATTTTTTACCGCAGTAAGCCATTTTGTGCTGACATTTCCGTAAGCACCTTCAACGTATACATTTTTAACGCCATATCTCGAATCGAAAAGTTCTATTATATTGTTGATATTTTTTTGAACACCTGGATGGCTATGCAAATCTTGAATATTGATAACAATTTTATCACTGTTTTTAAAGTTAACCGATGATATTTTACCGTAATTGTAGGGGAGTTCAAAATCGGCAAATATCTGTTTAAACTGTGCTGCTGCCCTTGCACCGTCTGCAACCATAACAGCGGCTTGCCCATAAACCGCCGTTAACAAAAAGCAGTTTACAACAACTATTGCCGTTATTTTTACAAAGGTCATTGATAACAACCAGCTGTAAGTGCTGTTTGCTAACAGCTTAAACTTATCCCTTATTTTTATACTTGATAGATTTTTTAATATTTTCATATTTTCCCCCTTATTTGCATTTTGTATAAAAATGCAAATAGCTTGGCTTGATACTTCAAGCCAAGCTAATATAAGTATTTTTTAATTTAATATTGTTATAGTTATCCGACGATGTATTCTTTTTTATAAGGAACATCATCAGTATAAACAGCATTATATTTAACAACATAAACTCCTTGCAAACTTTTGAAAAATCTTTAAACAAAATTTTATAAGTAAAAATATTTTTTGCAGTTAAAGCCGCAATATACTTTGTATTACTTACACCTTTATTTAACATAGAATTGAAAGAAATATCGGAAGGCAAAACGGAAAAAGAAGATGCTTCCTTAGAAGTTTTTTCATTTTTTGTTTTATTTTCATTATTTGTTTTTTGTGCTTCTATATTTTCAAGTTCTTCTGCTTGAATAAAAAGCTTTGAAATTGCATTTATGGTAAAAGTCGATAATGAAAACAAATGGTTAATAACAGTATCTGACGATATTTTTGCATTATTCAAAAAAGACAAATCGTATTTTACAGGAACAAATTCAATTGAACCAAGCATTATACAAAGCAAAATTGCACAAGCAATTAACTTGTGTATTAGACCAACATTGATATTGGTAAATAAAGTCAAAATATTTTTCATACTTTACACTCTATTATAAATTATACTCCATATTTAAAAATTTGTCAAGAATTTCAAAGAGATTTTAAATATTCAATAAATCCAACTTCATCATATTCGGAATTTTTAACAATAAAAATATGTTTTAATTCATTATAACTTTCAAAACTACTTATATGATTTTTAACCAATTCAAATTCATCTTCCAATAATTTTTCTTTAAAGACACAATACTCAACATAATTATTAATACTATCTGTGTCTACACTGTCACCATTTGTAAAAGAAAGAATTTTTCTTATAAAAAAAATATCCGGTTGAAAAGGCAATTCAAGTGTAAGCCACTGTCTTTCATTTCTCAATATTGTTAGTTGTTTTTTTTGATTATCCCAAGTACCTGCCAATTGTGCACCATCATATATATTACTTGAAATCAACCTGTCATTATAAGTTAAATACATAAATTTGGAATCAATATCAAACCACTGAGTTGTTTGTGTTTTTATATCAAACACATATACCAAACTGGTTGCAGGGTCTTCTTCACTTTCATATTCAAGAGGTTTATCCCATGCAAAAATTTTAAGCAACCGCGGATCATTAGGTGTTTCGATTACATTGATTCCCCGTGTAGAATCATCATTTGCTGCGGTATAATACATTTTATTATTTTTGTAATAAGTTCTTGTATTATATCTTAAATCTATAACATAATCTATATTACCTTTTTCATCGTATATATACTTTTCATTTATCATATAAAACCTTATTTCAATCTCGCCTTCATCATTTTTTATTTCTTTTTTAACATAATTCACACCTTCAATACCATCAGGAACCCAATAATAAACATCTTCATAATCACCTGTTTGTAAATTCTTTTCTTTTCTAATTATGTAATCTTTACCTTCTTTTAAAGAACTTATGCCATCTTCTATTTTTTTTATTTCATCTTCATTCAATATTACAGAATATTCTTCTCCGCAAACAAAATCGATTTTATCGGGAGAAGAAGGATCATACTGGATGAACTTATGCGTTGTCAGTATTGCCTTCCCTGCTTTATTATAGTAAGTCACACTATTGAAAGTTTCATTCGCACCCATAGAAATTGTATACAACAATTTTGATTTATTGTAATAATATTTTTTTGTCAAGCCACCCATATCATTTCTTTCTTCTATAGGTCTACCTTTTTCGTAATAAGTTATACTTTTATCTTTTGGATTTAAGACATGTGTCAAAACTTTATTACCATAATTATCTCTTTTATAAAAATACTCCGAAACAGTTATACCATCATCATCTACTACTTTTGATATCAACCCTTCTCTGTCATAGTATGAAGTATTGCATCTAAAAGAAACATTTATAGTGCCATCACCATTTGATGTATTTCCAACAACCGTATAAGTTTTTTTTGTAACCAAAAGTTTAGCATCTGCATTTTTATCTGTATTTATAACTTCTATTATTGATTTGCCATCTTCACTACTTTCGTAACTTATATCATCATATTGAGATGTTGATATAACATAGCCATCATAACCAAAAACTCCTTTTTCTCTTCCAAACTTGTCATAAACAGTCATATTCTTATTAAGTTCGTCTAAAGTATAAACAAGCTTATTATTAAACTTATTGTACTTATAAGTTTTTAAAAGATTATATTGGTCATCAAACTCTTGATAAGCTAATCCATTTGCACCTACAGCTCTATAACCCGTTATATTTCCATCAGAATCACTAATTTCCACCATATTTGTTCCTTTTATTCTTTTGGAAACAGAAAGCAAATTGCCCTCTTTGTCCATAGTTTTTGTTACATTACCCAAACTAATACTTACTTGTCCGTCTTTAGATATTGTAGTACGAAGCCTACCACAAAAATATGTTCTTGTCCCGGAAGAATCAGTTGCAGCAACAGGCTGTTTTTTAAAAAGGCTATTTTCTTTCATTTTACTATTAACAGTATCATAAGTTCTAAGATTAGCCGGATTCTGCCCAACCGCCATATTTTTATAAGGATTGAAAGTTTTAAGAAAAGAAACATCAGGATAGATATTTACATCATTTAAAAGTAATATACATAGTACCAAGACTTGAATTTTTCTCATATTTATGCCCTCCAATACCCCCTGTATACATCTCTATCCTATACTAATTATAGCATAAACATTTATTTTTTGGTAGATTAAAGATGTGAAAAATTTGTGAAATTTTTAAATAAGTTTTTTATAATCAGCATCATAGACTTCATAAATTTCAAAAACAGTTTCTCCTGCATTTACAGGGACATCAGTACTTGGAAGCTCTCTACCTAAACAAACTATTTTTTTATTGACAAAATTTTTAATTTTATCTTTACCTACAAGTATAACTTTATCACCGAATTCATCAATTAATATAGGAACTTCCTTCGTTGCATTTTCGTTTATTGTTTTTCTATTTTCTAATGTAAGTGTTCCTCTTGTAACATCAAAAAGTATTGATTTGTTTAATGCGGCATTAACATTAAGTCTTATTTTACTTTTATTTAAAATCTTTTCTCTTTCTATCTCAGCAAGCTTATCAACATCAGCAAAAGATTTTCTTTCCTTAGAAGAAGGTTTTTCCAACGATTCAATATTCTCTACGGAAATATAAAGTCTGACAGGATTACCATCAACAGCAACATCTGCTTTTGGTATTTTAATTTTACCTGTTATAGAAACTTTTGTTTCCAAATTTGAATTCAAGTCATCTTCGGAAATATCTTCGATAATATAAAACAGTTTATTATCACCTGCCAAATAAACTTCATTTTGAGAAGATTTTTTTAGTATTCCGTTTACATTAATTAATATATTTGATGTCTTGTACTTCGGTCCGTTTTGCCATTTATTTCTCATATATTTCGTAAATAATATCGGTCCTACGGCAACAAGAACAGCCAAAACAAAAATCACAAAACCGAATATTATCCATTTTTTATTATTTTTATTACGTTCCATTATTCCTCCGATAGAAAAAGAATATATTTTGTAATATTATAATTCTTTTAAAGAATAATTGCAATAATAATAATAAAATATATTGTGTTTTTTAAATATAAAAATTTATTTTTTGATTCTAATCTTACATTATTCTAATTTGATATTTTATTTATTTTTTCATATTATCATATATATTACTTTGGAGACATTTTATATGAAAAAAATATTTTTTACAGTAAGCTTTATGTTTATTTATTGTAGTTTATTTGCAGGTCTGTCGGTTGAACCGGCTATTTCAAACATAAAAGTAAAACCTTCCAAACAATACAACGGAGAATATACCGTAACAAACACTTATGATAAGCCGATAGACATAACGATACAAGTTGAAGATTGGAACAGTTTCCCGGGGAATACGGATTTGAATGTTAATGACTGGTTTAAAATAGAAAACAATTCTTATGCACTTGCGGCAGGGCAAACCGTTACAATTCCTTATACCGTTTCAATAAACAAGAATTTAAAAGGTTCAGTATCTGTAAGGCTTGAATTTTTTGTAGATAAAAATAAAAATACAAATAAAGTGTCTGTTTCAGTTCCGTTATATGTTACTGTTTTAGGGACAGAACAACTTGATTTTGATATTGAAAATATAACTTTATTTACGGAGAATACTGATATTTTATTTAAAGCCGATGTTATAAACAAAGGAAACATTCATATTCGTCCGAGTTTTTATGTAGAAATATACGATTCTAAAAAAGAAAAAATTATAAAAAAGATAAATATTTCCGAAACACTTCCCGTATATGCACAAAAATCAAGACAATTACAAAACAAATTAATTGAAAGCAAGGAATTGGAAAAAGGCAAATATCATGCCGTTTTTAAAACAAGAGCATTAGATAAAGAAGTTGTTAAAGAAGTTATTTTTAAAATTTCAGATGAAAAAAATATCACTTCGCAAGAACTTTTAAAAAATAATTAGAAATTAGCAATTAAAGCAAATTTTTTATTTTTTTATGTGCGGTTATGTGAATTAAATTAGGAGCAATCTCGTTTAAAGGAACTAACACAAACAATCTGTTCAATATTTCCTTATGCGGTATTATTAAATTTTTTGTTTTTATTATTTGTTTGCCGTAAAACAAAATATCGATATCTATTACACGAGGTCCCCACCTGTAAGTTTTTTTTCTTCCCAATAAAACTTCTGTTTCTTTTATTTTTTTTAAAAGTTCAATCGGTGGCAATTCGGTTTTAAACTTTCCGGCAATATTATAAAAATTCCTTTGAGCAGGTCCGACCGGTTCCGTTTCATAAAAAGACGAAACAACAATTTGTTTGATATTATTTTTTTCAAGTTGTTCCAATGCTTTTTCTATATTTTTTTTTCTGTTACCGATATTTGAGCCGAATGATAAATAACAAATTGTCATAACCGTTCCTTATCATCAAGATTAACAATTGTTATATCGGGTTGATTTTTAAACCATGTAATTTGCCTTTTGGCATAATTTCTTGTATCTTTTGAAAATTGTTCGATAAGTTGTTGTTTTGTAATTTTATTGTCCAAAAATTGAACTATATGTTTATATCCTACACCCGTTAAGCCGTAACAATTTTTTGCATAACCCATTTTTAATACTTTCTCGGTTTCTTCAATCATACCGGAATTTATCATTTTTTCACATCTTTTATTTATTATATCGTATAAAATTTGCCTGTCTTTTAATAATACTATATGTTTGAATTTTTTATTTTTCGGCTTTTTTTTATTTAAAAGTTCCGTCATTGTTTTTGATGTTATTCTGTAAACTTCAAGTGCCCTTATTATTCTTTGAGTGTTTCCTTTATTTTTTATTGCGGTTTCTTTATCAACGTTTTCAAGCTGTTTATAAACATAGTCAAGCCCTTTTGAAGTTATATTATTTTGAATTTCGTTTCTTATTTGTTCGTTTGAATCCGGCAACTCGTCCAATCCGTATAAAAATGCTTTGATATATAAGCCCGTTCCGCCTACAATTACGGTAACTTTGCCTGCTTTTATAATTTTATTTTCTAATTCCGTTGCAGCCTGTTCAAATTTTTTTACCGTATATTTTTCATCTGGATTTATTATATCGGTTAAATATTGATTAATTCCGTCTATTTTACGAATACCGTCTTTAAGGATACCGTCTTTATTTGTGCCTATATCAAGGTATTTATAAACTTGTCTGGAATCGGCAGAAATTATTTCTCCGTTAATTTTTTTACAAAGATTTACTGCGTAAGATGTTTTTCCGACGGCGGTAGGTCCTGAAATGATTATTGTTTGGTTTGTCTGCATATTGAAAAGTAAACATTACATTTTAAAATTTTCACCGAGATAAACTTTCCTTGCTTTTTCACTGTTCAAAAGTTCTTCGGCACTGCCTTCCAACAATATTTTACCTTCATAAATAATATAAGCTCTGTCTATAATTTCCAAAGTTTCTCTAACATTGTGGTCGGTAATTAAAATTCCCAACCCTCTGTCTCTTAATTTTGATATTATCTTTTGAATATCGGCTACCGTTATCGGGTCAATGCCGACAAAAGGTTCATCAAGCAACAAAAATTTCGGATTGTTAACCAATGCCCTTGCAATTTCACATCTTCTTTTTTCACCACCGGATAAAGTTGTAGTTATTTGTTTTCTTAACTTTGTAAGCCCGAAATCTTCAAGTAAAGAATCAACTTTTTCTTTTTGTTGTTTTTTAGAAATATTCAAAGTTTGTGCTATTGCCATTAAATTTTGTTCTACGGTTAAACCTCTGAATATTGATGTTTCCTGCGGCAAATATCCTATCCCCGCCCTTGCTCTTTTATACATAGGTTCTTTTGTTATATCAATATTATCAAGGTAAACATTTCCGTCGTAAGGTTCAATTAAACCTACTGTCATATAAAAAGTTGTAGTTTTACCTGCACCGTTTGGACCGAGCAGTCCTACAATTTCCCCTTGTGCAACTTTTATACTTATCGAATTTACGACCATTCTGTGTTTATATTTTTTATATAAAGCTTTTGCAGACAGTATCATTGTATACCCTCTATATTTTCAATTATTATTTTGCCTTTAACATTTTTGTTCATTGTAACTGTTTTTGTTTCATAAAACATATTAATTTCATCTGCTTCAAAAATTGCTTTCTTGTCTTCCTGAAAAGCCGTTACCTGCGGTCTTTTTGTATCCTTGTGCATATATAGAGTTTTTGATTTTTTATCAATTAAAGCATTATCGGAAAATATTGTTCCGGAAGAAGAAATTATTTCAACATTGTTTTCCGCTCTTGCAGTTTCAAGCCCGTTTTCCAAATAAAAATTATCGGCATATAACTTTATAACCTCTGTTGAATCTTTAACGGTATATTCTATTAATGGTTTTCCTCCCCATAATTTACCGGTGTAATCATTGACATTATAAATTGCATTTTGTGCAAAAGCATTTACTTTACCGTCTTTATTATTTAAAAAGAATTTAACATTACCGTAAGCATTTATTAACCCTGTTGTTTTTTTATATTCCATCGTATCCGCTTTTATTGTTTTATCACCGCGGACAACTTTTGCACCGCCGTTAAAAACAACCGCATTTTCATTTTTTTTCAATGTCATGGATTCACCTGTAATTTCGGTTTGTTCTTTTTGTTGTTCTGCGACAACAAAGTAACTGAAACAAAATAAAAAGATAATTACACAAAATAAATTTTTAATCAATTATTACTCTTTGTTTTTTTATTGTGATTTTGTTTAAATCAATATCGGATTTAAAACCTTTACCGTAAATAGTTTCGCTTTGTCTTGTAATTTTTATATCGCTATCCGAAGATATCATTTTTGTTGTAGCATCATAAAAAACATCTCTTGTTTGCATGTGTTCGTTATTTGCGGTATCTAAAGTACATTTACCGAGTGCTTTTATATTATTATTTTCTAAATTTACTTCACCGGTTTCGGAAATCAAAACCGACATAAATTTACCGTCCTGATAAAACTTAACTTTAGGCAACATTAAATAAACTGTTTTATTATTGTCGTCCGTTACTGCCGATTCGGCTTCAAGTATTGTATTTATTTTACCTTCTTTTGTTTCGGTTATGATAAATTTTTCTATCGTTTGTTCGGTTGTGGGCGGAGTTTCTTCAATGACACTGCTTTCATCTTCACTGCAACAACAAAACGAAAATGACAATAAAATAAAAATTATAAATAATCCGTATTTTTTTATACTTGTTTTGTTTTCCATCTTTCGTGAAACCATACCCATTGTTCAGGATTTTCTTTTATATTTTTTTCAAGATATTTTGTAAGTTTGGCAGTAAAATTTTTAACATCTTCATCAAAGTTACCGCAAGAAGCGGGAGGAACTATTTCATCACTTACTATAAAAGTATGTTTACCACCCGGAAGCCTTTTGTCCAAGCATAAAACTACGGGAGTTCCGGTTTTTAAAGCAATTGCTGCAAGCCCCAACGGTGTTGATGCCGGTTTTCCAAAAAAATCTACAAAAACACTCTGAACTTTTGTATCTTGGTCTATTAACATTGCAATTATTTCATTATTTCTTAAAGCCTTTATCATTTTTCTTGCAGAAGAAGTTTCGGAACGAAGAATAACTTTTACATTTCTTGAATTTCTGTACTTAACAAGCATATCGTTCAATTCGTCTATATATATTTTTTTTGCAACAACATTTACGGGAAAAACTTTTGCAAAACCTGCAGCTACAATTTCCCAATTACCGAAATGTGCACTTAATGCAAAAAGTCCCTTCTTTCTTTTCAATAACTTATCAAATATTTCTTTTTGTTCTTTTGTTATTGAAGCAATCGAATCAAAAAATTCATTACTCATTTTCGGAAAATATAATAATTCAACAAAATTTTTTGTTTCGTATTGAAAAATTGTTTTAACTATTTTTTCTATTTCTTGTTTTGTTTTATCCGGAAAGCACATTGAAAGATGTTTTCTTGCTTTAAGTCTTGCATCTTTAACTATATAATAAACGAGTGTTCCCATAAAATCTGCAAATTTATTAACTGCAAAATTATAAGGAAGCAAAACTATTGTTTTTGAAAATATGTATGCAGCATAATAATAACATTTTCTGATGTATTTTTTCATATAAAAAATGATCCCCATTTTTTAGCTGAGGCAGAAAATGCTTTGCATTTTCTTAGCTGATAGCTGAGCCGAATTTGTTTTACAAATTCTCAGCTGATAGTTTAAACAATAAACAACTTAACTACAACTACTTGGATTCCGGATCAAGTCCGGAATGACATCCTCTTTGCTTCCAATCTTCTATTCTTCTAATCTTCAAATCTTCTAATTTAGGTTCTCAATGTAATTTTAAGTTCAGAATTTAATTTATCCAATAAAAACTGCATATCGGCATTAACTTCCTCATCTTTTAATGTTCTGTCGCTATGTTTATAAAACAATCTTAACGAATAACTTATTTTATCCTGTCCCAATTTGTCACTTTCATAAACTGAAAAAACAATAAAATCTTTTAACAAACCGTTATCTTTTGAAACTTTTTTAATAACTTTTTCTATTTTTGAAAACTCAATTTTTTTATCACATACTATGGAAATATCTCTTTTTACCATAGGATATTTTGTTACGGGTTTATAATTTGAATTTTTATAAGAATTCTTTATCGTTATATCATCAACAGCTAATTCCATATAAATAACTTCATTTGAAAAATCTTCAACGATGTCAGGTCTTAAAACACCGAAACTGCCTATTGGTTTGCCTCGGTAAACTATTGCAGCCGTTTTACCGGGATGATAATATTTGTTCGGATTTTTGTTTTCCATTATACTGAAATCCGCAGGCAAAATATTTTTTATTACACCGCTTGCGAAATAAAAGTCAAAAACGGGATTTATTTTTTGTTCGGTCCACTTCCACCATGTTTGCCATACCGAACCTGCCATTAAAATACCAAGCATATTCCGTTCACCCTTATTATCAAAAACTTTACCTATTTCAAACAATTTAATATCACCGTTACCTTGACCAAGGTTAAAATAAAAATTTTTCAACAAACTTACAAGTAAAGACGGTCTTAAAACTTCATTTTCTTTTGATATCGGATTTGCGATTTTATAATAATAGTTCAAATAAAGTTTATCCAAATCTTTAATTTCGGCAAAGCTGTAATTTAAAGCTTCACAAAAGCCAAGCCCAACAAGGCTGTCGGTCATCTTTTTCAAGAACTTATCGGACAACATATTATCATTCTCATTTGCAAAAGATGTTCCGTCGGTTTTAACGGGAATTTTTTCATATCCGTTTATTCTTGCTATTTCTTCTATCAAATCTACTTCTTCGGATATATCGTTTCTCCATGAAGGTATTGTTGCCATTAAAACATTTTGTGTTATTGAACTTATTTCTATACCTAAAAACCTTAAAATATTTGCTATTGTTTTTTCATCTATTTCATAGCCCAACAAATTTGTTACTTTTTCAACTCTTAATTTAATTTCCGCTTTTTTATTTTTCGGAGAATTTACATCTTCTCTAAACTCCAACCTTCCGCCTGCAAGTTCGCAAATTAAATTTACGGCTCTCCAACTTGCAATTTCGGCAACTTCCCACGATGTTCCTCTTTCGTATCTGTAAGAGGCATCGGTTGAAATATTTAATTTTCTTGCCGTCTTTCTTATATTACCGGGATAAAAAACCGCACTTTCCAAAAATATATCGGTTGTACTATCCTGTATTGAAGAAAATTCACCGCCTATTACACCGGCAACAGCCAATGCCTTTGAAGAATCTGCAATCACAAGCATATTCTCGTCAAGTTCGTGAAGCTTTCCGTCTAAAGTTTTTATTTGTTCTTTATCTTTTGCTTTTCTGACTATAATTTTTCCGTTACTGATTGTTGAAGCATCAAAAGCATGTAAAGGCTGCCCCAATTCCAAAAGTATATAATTTGTTATGTCCACAACATTGTTAATTGATTTAATGCCGCAAGATTCAAGTTTATCTTTCATCCATTTCGGAGCAGGCGCTATTTTTACACCTTTTATATAACAACCGATATATCTTGAACACAAATCTTTAGCCTGAACATCAACCAAATTTTTTTCAATGAATTTAGTTGTTTTTATTTGAGGTAAAACGGGAATTTTCTGCAATTTTGCGGCAATTTCTCTTGCAACACCCCAATGGCTTAAACAGTCGCCTCTGTTTGTTGTAATTTCTATTTCCAAAATAGTATCTATATTATTTAAAACATCTTCCAATTTTTTACCGAGCGGAGTATCTTCGTCAAGAACCATTATTCCGTCGGAAGATTCTTTTAAACCGAGTTCCTCTTCCGAACATATCATACCTTCGGAAGCCACACCTCTTATTTTAGATGCTTTTATATTAAAATCACCGGGGAGTTTTGCACCGATTAAAGCAAGCGGTATTGTTTGCCCTGCAGCAACATTTTTTGCCCCGCAAACAATTTCATAATTTTTTGTTCCGTCATAAACTTTACAAACGGAAAGTTTATCGGCATTGGGATGTTTTTGTTTATCAAGAACTTTTGCCGTAATTACTCCAGTCCAATTTACCCCGCCGCTTACAATTGAAGTTTCGACACCCAAAAAAGTAAGTTCTTTACATAACTGTTCGGGACTTAAATTAAAATCTACTATATCTTTTAACCAATTATATGAAATTTTCATTTTTACTCCTTTAGTAATTAGAAATTAGTAATTAGTAATTAGTAATTTCGGTATTTCTATTTTTTTAGATTTTTTCGCTTTGCGAAAAATACATTAATTGCTAATTTATAATTGCTAATTACTAATTGTCAATTTTAACAAAATGCAACGCAATTTGTTAGAATTGTTTTAAAACTCTTATATCGTTTTCGTACAACACTCTCATATCATCAATTCCATATTTAAGCATTGCAAACCTTTCAACACCAAGTCCGAAAGCATAACCGGTATATTTTTCAGGGTCATATTTTACCGCCCTAAAAACATTAGGATGAACCATACCGCAACCCAACACTTCAAGCCATCCGCTTCCTTTACAAACCCTGCAACCTTTACCGCCGCATAAAACACATTTTATATCAACTTCGGCGGAAGGTTCGGTAAATTGAAAATGAGAAGGTCTGAATCTTAAATCTATTTCGCTTCCGAAAAGTTTATGAATAAACAAAGTTAAAGTTCCTTTAAGTTCGGCAAATGTAATATTATTTCCCACAACAAGCCCTTCTATTTGATGAAATATTGCAGAATGAGAGGCATCGGTTGCTTCATTTCTGAAAACTCTACCCGGTATTATTACTTTTATAGGAGGTTTTTGTTCTTCCATAATATGAATTTGACCTGCAGATGTTTGTGTTCTTAACAGATTCTCGCTGTTTTCAAGATAAAAAGTATCTTGAGTATCTCTTGCAGGATGGTCTTTGGGAATATTTAAAGCTTCAAAATTATACCAATCGGTTTCTATTTCTCTACCTTTTGCAACATTAAACCCCAAAGAAATAAAAATATTGCTCATTTCTTCTATGGTTTGTGTTATTATATGATAATGTCCTTTAGGAAAATCAAAAGAAAAAGCCGGCGATATATCTATTTTTTCGCTTTTAAACTTTTCTTCCAAAAGTTTATTTTTAATTTCTTTTTTCTTGGAGTCCAAGTTTTCATTCAAAATATTTTTTGCTTCGTTTATTTTTGCACCGGTTGTCTTTTTTTCTTCAACCGATAACGAGGATAAAGTTTTTAAAAGCTCGGTTATTTTTCCTTTTTTACCGAGATACTCAACTTTTATACTTTCCGCTTCGTCTTCGGATTTAATACTTTTTAATTTATCTAATGCTTCTTGTAAAATAACATCAATCTTGTTCATTGTTTATTCCTATAAGTTTATTTAAATGTTCGGTTGCTACTTTATTTTTTTTATCAATGGCCAATGTTTTTTCATACATTTTTTTTGCATCTTCAACCATTTTTTTATTTTCATAAATTAAACCCAAACTGCATAATGCATCGATGTTTGCCGGATTTATTTCAAGAACTTTTTTAAACTCTTCAACAGCCTCGTCAAATTTACTGTTTAAAAAATAAAACATCGCCTGTTCTTGTATTATTTTTTCGTTATTGTTTTTATTAACCATTATAAACCTACTTATTAAATTTTTCTATTTGATCCTGTTTGCCTACAATAACCAAAACATCATTTTCCATTATTTCATCATCGGGCCCGGGAGCAACATTTGTTTTTTCTTCAATATCAGGTTGCCCGTCATCATTTATAAAAGGAATGTGCCTTTTTATTGCAATTACATTTATACCGTATTTTGTTCTTATTTCCGAATCTTTTATTGTTTTACCGTGACATTTTTTAGGAGCAACTATTTCAACCAAATTAAAATCTTTTGAAACTTCTATTTGTTCCAAAATATTAGGCGAAACCATACTTTCGGCTAATTTCTTTGCCATTTCAAATTCCGGATAAATAACTCTGTCTGCACCGATTTTTACGGCTATTTTGGAATGCCATTGGCTTATACATTTTACAATAACGTTTTTTATACCTAAATCTTTTACAACCAATGTGGTAAGTATACTTGTTTCTATATCCTCACCTATTGCAACGACAACCGTATCACAGTCTTTAATACCGGCATTTTCAAGTGCTTTACCATCGGTTGCATCGGCAACTATGGCTTGCGTTACAAAAGATGTTATTTTATTAACTATTTCTTCTTTATGATCTATGGCTAAAACAGGGAACCCCCTTTTAACTAACTCCTTTGCAAGGTTTGAGCCGAAAGTTCCAAGCCCTATGACACCAAATTGTGTTTTTGACATACTAACTCCTTAAAAATTTGCAGAGCAAATTTTTAGCTGATAAGCTGACAGCTGAAAAACTGAAGAGTTTATCAAAGTGTCCTATCGGACAAGTTTAACTAACCGATCATCAATCTGCCATCCGGATATCTTATATTATTT
>Ga0247611_10006493_pt1 | contig 14997 bp, 2 predicted proteins | sample 177DNAGHGhighgp2_FD_192422 | JGI IMG/M metagenome (GOLD analysis project Ga0247611, IMG submission 192422) | Sheep rumen microbial communities from Palmerston North, Manawatu-Wanganui, New Zealand - 1770 DNA GHGhigh gp2 | ecosystem: Host-associated > Mammals > Digestive system > Stomach > Rumen ...
CCCAATCCCCAATCCCCAATCCCCATTTATTCTTAATTTTATTTTTTAATATAAAATATTATAATTTAATATTAATTTTATATTATTTTTTTTAAATTTATTAATTGTTTATTAAATTATATAAAAATTAATCTCTGTCAGTGCCGTCATCACTATCATCTTTGCTCCTTTCATCCTCTTCTTCCTCTTCTTCTCCTTCCTCACTTTTTATTTTTTCAATAACATCATCAAAATAATTTTTTGCTATATCCTTACCTAACAAATCATATAAAGAATTAATTTGGTTAATTTGGAAATTCATAGATTTTAATTCATTTAAATTCCTATTGAAATTATCTGTATCATCATAAATATCTTTTTTCCATAAATCTGGAGCTGTTAAATATTTTATTATATTATTAGTATTCGTTTTAATTTTATTTTTTTCTTCTTCTGTAAAGAGTACTAATGATATAAATAATCTAATTGCATAAGCTAAATCTAATTTAGAAATATGATGATTTTCTCCTTTTTTATAATATTTGTTTATTTCTTCTTTTGAATTTTTATCAATATTGACTTGATATTTTTTGATTTCTTTAACGATATCTTCAAAAATCAATTTTAAATAATAATCAAAAATTTCTGGGAGTTTACCAATAGTTAATTCATTTTGTTGTTCAAATAATTTGATGAAATCTTTTGATGTGCTATCTTTTATATCTTTTAATACTTCATATATTTTTGCTTCTTCTTTTACCTCATCTCCTTTATCTTTGGAATTTAAAAATTTTATTAATGAGATAAAGTCATTAAGTATATTTTTAAATAAATTTTGATTTTTGTTTCCAGTACAAAATTTATATAAAGTTACTTTATCATATATAGTCATTTCCTTTTTATATTTTTCTCTTAATAAAGTAATTATATTAGTAATTCTATTACTAAATACTTCATTATTATAAACAAATTCAGTAATATTTTCTTTTAATAATTTTTTATTTTTTAATAATAATTCAGTCATGGTCTCTTCAATATAATCATAATTAATTACGTATTCTTTATAAAGTTTATAATTCATAGGAACTGAATCAAGAATTTTTCTATAAGATGAATTAAATAATATATCTATAAATGAATTTTTTTTTGGTAAATTTAAAGTAAATAATTCTTTCTCATTAATTTGTTGTATATTTACATAACTTTTATAATTAACTTCTAAAATGCCCTGTTCTATTTTTTCATCAAATAATTTTTCTATTATTAGATTATATTGCTCTATAAACTTTTGATAAATTATTTTATAATTTTTTCCAAAATTATTGGTATCATCAACGAAAAAATCGCATAAACTATTTTCTATCTTCAATTCATCATTCAAGCCTAAACTATTATAAAATTCTATGAATTTATCTATCAAGTCTTTATTTTTAATATAAACTTCTTCAGTGTTTAATTTCTCTTTTTGTGCTTTATCTCTTGATATATTATTGAAATATGTCTGATTTATTAAATTTAATGCATTATTAAATATTAATAAATTATTAGGAGTATATTTATTTTCTTCATTGCTATTATTAATTTTATTATCTAAATATAATCGTAATAATGGATATTCACTTCCGTCAAAAAGACTTAATTTTTCGTATATATATTTTTCATTTAAATAATCAGTATAATAAAAATACTCATAAAATGGAAAATCATTTTTATCATAATATTCACTAATATATTTTTCCTTTAAAATATTTATAGAAGATGTTTTATCCTCTTCAATTTCATTTTCTTTTGAATCTTTTTGAGTTTCTTTGTTTTTAAATTCTTTAATTAATTTCTGTATTTTTTCCTCTAATTCATTTTCGAACTCAATTAAGTTATCATATGTATCTAATTTTTGAGCACTATTTAATAAAATGAACAAATCTGAAAATATATAATTCATAAATTCTTCAATTGAATCTATGTTTTCATTTAATAATTCATTTTTTAATATATTCCAACTCTCTGATAATATTTGAATCCAAGTCATTTTTTTTGGTAAGCAAGCTTCGAATTCACTTTTATTTATTATTAATTTTGCAAAAAATAAATTTGAGTATAAAATATAGCTCAATAACCTATACCCAATTTGACTTAAATTTCTAATGACTTTTTTATTATTTTTAAAATTAACATCAGAAATATATATTCCTCCTTTTTCAGCTTTATAAACATATTTCTTTTTAAATTCTTCAAGAGTTAAATAATTTATTTCTTTCAATTTTGCTCTCAGATTTATATTATTTTTAATCTCTTCAATTTCTTGTTCATTTTTAAATATTCTATAATAGTTTTCTCTTTTCACAATTTTAACATTTTTTGATAATAATTTTTTTTCTGCTCCTATATTCTTACTGCATTTTGGACATACTAAACCAATTTCTCCTTTTCCAGGAAAGCCTGAAGAAACAGAATGATAATACCAATTTTTACATAAACATATATAGCATCCTTCTTCTGGCTTTGTTTTAAAATGATTTAAAATTTGAGAATAAACCAAATTAACTTTGGCATCATTACCTGGATAAAATTTTTCTTTTAGATAATCAATTTTATCTCCTTCATATAAAGAATGATATATACCATCACTATTATTAGAAAATATTACATTTAAGCAAAAGCGATAGCCGAATAGAAATGACATATTATTATTTGAGTTTATTCCATATTCACCTTTGATTTTATCATATGTATCTGGATTATAGAATAACTCAATTGCTTTTAATAATAATTTATTTTGAGCAAATAAAGGTGTACACATATTCTTAAAAAAATTATTATTTATCTCTCTTTTTTTAATATGTGAATTTAATAATATTAGATTATATGAAGCCATATAAAAATTATCAATTCCGTATTCACTTAAATCATAGTCTGTTGATCTCACTACCTTACTAAAATCATCCCTCTTATATTTTTCAATAGCTTTTGTTGCTTCAGAAAAATAGCCATCTTTTAAAGTTTTTATTTTATAATCAAGTTTATATATATTACTCAAATCTTCTATATTAATAAAATCTTTATAATCCGTATAATCATCTAATTTATAATTACTAATATTTTCTTCATCGAAAAAGAAATCTATTTTATATTTATTATATAGAATTTTATAAATATATATTCTTATCATTTTGCAAATGCTATTATCCATATTAATTACATCTATTATATTTGAAGAATCTTTCCATTTTGGTTTTTCTTCTTTGAACATTTTAATAAAAATATCTAAAAATGTTTTTATGTAGCTTAAGCAAAATAATTTGCTTATTTCCTTATTTTTTGCAACGCCTTTTTTCTTTTCTTTATTATTCAAATAATTTTCAAGTGCTTCAATGCAATCTTTTAAAATAAGAAGAGGGTCATCATCAAAACAAATTTTGTCTTTTTCCTTTTCTTTTTTATTTTCTAAAATACTTTGAATATAAATTAATGAATTTTTTTCAAATAAATATAATAATGTTATTTCAAGAACTATATTTTTTGGTATTTCTTTTTCCAATAATTTTATAATATTATCATCATCATCTAATAATTTTTTTCTACTTTCCTTGTATTTATCAATTTTTAAATAATTTTTTAGCAACATTTGAAATAAATTATTTGATTTTTTTATTATCTCTTTTTCAAGTAATAATTTTTCTAATATTTTATAACGATAAGAATTATCTGAAACTTTTTTAACTTCTTTAAAAAGTATATATCCTAATCTATCATAATAATCTTTATCCTTATTATCTTCTTCAATAGACATCTTATTATACATTTCTTCAAAATTAGATATTAATTTTTCACTCATTTGAGTCTGATCTTTATTAAGAGCATATTTTTGTATAATTTCAGCATTTTCTCTAATAATATTTTTAATTTCATTTATTTTAATAATTTTATCATTTCCTTTAATTTTTTTAAATATTTCAATTATCTTTATTAATTCATCAATAATATACATTTCATTTAAATAAATATATAATTCATCATTCAAATTTTGCATAGTTTTATTAATTTCTTTTAAATAATCGCAATATTCATTAATTTCAATTTGTATTTCTTTATTTGATCTATCATCACTAATATCAATTAACTTTATTTCATCAGAAGTTATACAATAGCATAAACTAGCCAATAACTTATAAAAGCATTCATTCACTTCTTTAGTGTGTTTAGGATTTTTTTTTTCATTTGTTATATATTTTATGTTTTCATTACTAATTAAATCTTCAATAGTTTTAATTAATTTTTCTTTTGATTTGTTTTCATCTTCACAGTTTTGGTATATATTCAAGGCATTTTCTATTATTTTATAAATACTTAAAATATAATTAACATTAGATTCTATCCATATTATTTTTATTATTAAAATATTGATTTTGTTATTAAGCTTAACTATTCTATTATCTTTGTTAAATCTTATTTTTAAAATTAATTCTATTATTTTATGATATATATTATCTTTATTATAAATACCAAAACTATCTTTATATTGTTTTAAATAATAAGTTACGTAATCCTTAAAAATTAAATCACTAGAAATTTTATTTATATTATTAAATATATATTTATTTTTTTCAATCTCTTTTAAAACAGTTTCCAACAACTCATCTTCTTTATGTTGATAATCCATTATTTTTTGAGCATCTTCTTTTAATAAATATCTTATATTTTTTTCAGAATCAAAATAATTTGATGAAATATTTTTTTTAATATAATCCGAAAGACTTATATAAAAATTATAAAATCCAGGAATTTTATAATTAAATGAAAACTTGCAATTATAATTACTTTTATCAAAATTAATATTTTTAATAAATTCTATTACTATTTCTTCTACAATATTTTTATCAATGCCTTCAAAATCGCTTAAATAAAGCTCAGATAAGGTTGTTAATATATTATTATCTTCTAATATCATAAAAATTTTTCTTAAATATTTATTAAATATTTCTTCTTTAATATAATCGACTATACAAGATACAATATCAACTGTGAATTTATTAATAAGTTTATTCCTAAAAATTTTATCAATTATATCATTACAATTTTCATCTTCTTTATTTTTATCAATTAAATTATATGCTGCATTTATAATATTTTCTTTGATTGATTTTGATTCTTTTATATAACTTAAAATTCCTTTTATGTATTCAGTTTTATTATCTATTTTCAATTTTCCTTTCTCATCTATTTCATTTTTTAAAAAGATTTTTAAAGTTTTATAAAATTCTTCTTCTAATTTTAAATCTTCTCTTTTTTCCTCTAATATTGTTTTAAAATCTTTCGATAAAATATCTTTTAAGGTCAAATTATTACTTATCTCTATATTATCAATAAATAATTGATTTATATCTGGATTAATATCAGGTAATGAATATATCATTTCCCCTTTTTCAGAAAAATTCCTATTAATATGCACTATTATAATATAGCTATATTTTTGTTGTTCTTGTTCTTGTTTTTTTTCTTCTAAATTATATAAAATTAAGTTAGTTATGAATTTAATTTTTTTGGAATTACTTTGCTCAAAATGTATGCATATATAATCTTGTTGTTTTATTTGGATATTTTCATTTCTATTTTTTAATTCATCTATTTTAATTTTAAACCCTTTCTCACTTTTTATATCAGAAATTTTAAAGCTAAGTCCTTCTACTTTACCTGTATCTGTAAAAGTATATATAATAGATATTTTAAATTTTTTATAATCACCTTTGGATATATAATCTGAAAAATTATTATAATTTTCGGATTCAAAATATTTTTTCTTAATAATATTATTTTTTGGCAAAATTGCTATAATATCTTGAGGTAAAATCTTATATATTTTATTTACAACATCTTCTTTAATTTTATTTGGATCGATATTTTCCTCCTTATGCTCTTCCTTTTCATTATTTTTATGTTTTTCCTTAAATAAATTATATAAATTATAAATTAATCCTTGAATTTCTTCATCTTTACAATTAATTAATAAATCACTAAGTAAATAACCTATTTCTTTAAAGTTATATTTTTGAACTCTATTTATTAAATTTAATTCTTCAATCAAATTTTTTGATAAAGTTTGTAATTCCTTATCCAATAATTTATCAAAAGATACATTAATTTTTTCAAGTCTGTTTAAAAATGCTAAGCTACATTTTTTTACAAATTTGTTTTCTACCAGAATAATTATTCTAAATTTGCTATTGATTTCTACTAATTGTTCATCGAAATTATCTAAACATATTCTAGCGAATTTTTTGTCTTCTATAATTTGAAAATTCATATTATATAAATCAAACAAAAATGCATGTATTTGGTCCAAATTTTCTATTAATATTATTTTTGGCTCTCTAGCATCATTTTGAATTTTATTTATTATACCATATCTATATTCTTTATTTTTATCTTCTGCAAAAGGGCTTCCTTCATATATCATTATATCTTTTAGAGGATTTTGTATTTTTATGTTTTGATATATTAAAGGAGAAAGAGTTTTTTCTATTTCCATTAATAAATAACGGCCATTAATATCATTTATATTATCTTTTATACAACCATTTAAGTCATAATCATTAGTTTTGTTTTTATCTATCATTAAATTAGAAGAATTTTTATTTTCACAAGATAAATTATATAATTTTTTGAATAAAAACACTGAATTAACTTCACAAGATTCTCCTTTTTTAAATCCATTATAATCTGATAAAATATTTTCTATTTTTTTTATTTGATTTTCCATATCACCAAACTTTAAATTATAATCTATATCTATATCATATTTTATTCCACCGAAATTCCTTTCAATATGCTTTATTATTTTTTCAATTTTTTCTTTTATATCGCTTGAATCTCCTAAATTTTTTAAATCATTTGCTATTCCTTTTATTAAATTATAAAAATCACGATTCCCGTGAAAATCTTTTTGAATTTTTTTTTCTTTTAATAATAACTTTTTAAATTCTTTTTTTGTTTTAATATTATCAAATTCTCTTTTTTCTTTGTTCATTTTTACTTCCACTGGAGAAATAGTACTAAGAGCTAATGAGTCTTTTAGTTGATCTTGTGGATAATTATTTTCCTCTGCATTATTAATTATTTCTTTAGAATATTTTTTATAAACAATTAATTCTTTCATTATTTGTAATTGCTCTTTATAATCAAAATAAGTATTAGAAAGTATTTCAAAAATAATATTATTCTTTAATTTTTGAGAAATACTATCAACAATGTTAATGGCAGTCTCTTTCAATTCATCCATTTGTTTATCTAAATCTGGGACAGTTAAAACTAATGCCCTATTTACTTTAGCAGCATCTAAGGAATAATTACTGATTCCAATAAAACCGACATTTTTATCTTTTCCTGCATATTCTAATTTTGAATGCAATACTTTAAGTGGATTAAAAGGTGACCTTTCAGCCAATCCTAATTCATCAAATAAAGCCAAGGATATAGGCATTTCCAATTCTGGATGATTATTATAATATTTTAATTTATCATTTGCTTTTTTAAATAAATTTTCAACATCTTGAGGTAAAGTTGAATCGGAACCTTGGAAATATGTTTGAATAATTCTTGGAAAAAGCTTAAAAAATTTATTATTAGAATACTTTCCTTTCATTGAGTTTTTTATTAACTGTGCACTCAGACTTTTACCACAACCTGGCTTACCGACTATTATAAGTGGTATATTAGTTACTACAGAAACGAAAGATAAAAATACATTTTCTTTTAATAAAGTGTTTTTTCCTATTCCTTTTTCTAATTCTATTTGATCTATTAAATAATCTTGTTCGACTTTAATAAAATCACTGAAATTTTTTTCGATTTTCTGTTCATCATGTCTCGATTTAATTTCATTTTTAAAATTTTCGTTGATGATTTGCTCGATTATGTTTGCTCCTGTTTCTTCGATTTTTTTATTATTGATTAATTCTAATAAAATTGGTCTTAAAGAAACATCAAAATTAAATCTAATAGTGGGATTAGTTAATCTTATATAATAACATAAATAAAGAGAACAAATAATACTCCTTATTTTATTATTTTTTTCATCATTTGATCTTTTTAGATATTTATTTTTTTTTGTGAAGTATTCTTTGAAAAATTCAACGCATTTTGTAAATCTTGAAATTTCTCTCAAAGAAACAACAGACGAATCATAAATTTTCCTTAAATAAATATGACATTGAGAAATTGCTTCTTTTGTTATTTCATGTAATTCTTTTTCTTCACTTGTAAATAATTCTGCTATAATGCTATAAATATATTTTTTTTCATCTTCTTCATCTATTGAGCCAAAACTAAATACATAATATAAAAGAGATTGAGGAAGAGGTTCTACTAAATAAACTAATTCATTATCTGTATCATCAGGAAAGCTTAAACCACATTTTTCTTTATCTCCCTTCCTTTTTCTGTAAGGATTGCATGCACCTAATAAACGAATATTATCACTAATTTTTTTCCCAAAATATGTTCTATTAATAAAAATTTCTGTTAATAAAGATAAAGATTTGCATGTATTTATTTCATCAAAAAATAGCCATACTTCATTATCTTTCTGTTTATCAGCGATTTCAACTTTTTTGTTCATTATTTCACATAATGACTCATCATCAATTCCAGGATGTATATTTATTATTTGGACTGTGAGTTTACCATTATTTAATAATTGATATAATTTAGTTATTAATGCAGTTTTACCACATCCTGTTTCTCCCATTAAAATTACTGGAACATTTGCTTTTATTCTATAAATTAATAAAATCATTTTTTTAAAATTATCATTTGTTATTACATAATTATTACCGTCTTGTTTAAGAATAGACATTAATGACTTTAGCTCTCCTACATCTTTTTCAACCTCATTTTTAATATTTAATAGTTCCTTCATTCTTTTTAAATAATTCTCGTTGCTTTTATAATCTTCTGTTATTTTTGTTGGAACATAAAATTTATCATATATCATTTTTTCTTTAATTATAAAAATTAATGGAGTTTCAAATACCATTTTTTTTAAATCATTCTCATATTTTTCGGACAATTCATCTATATAATCTTTTTGATTATTTCTATCTATTCCTGCAATTAATTTTGCGAAATTTCCATTTGTAAAATATTGCGTACATTTGGCAAATTCTGAAATACATTCTTCAGTTACATCTTTTTTCCCACGCAAAAACATTAATTTACTTTTAAATTTATTGTATTGTGATATGAAGAGTTTAATAAATATATTTATTTGATGAAAAGAATAGGGTTGAGGCTTTTGGATTCCAATATGTTTTTCAACAAATTCTTTTATTTTTTCGTTAGTATCAATATCTAACATTCTTTTAAAAATATCAATCATTTCAGGTGGATAATTATATTTTGGCATAGTTTCAAAAGTTATATTATCTCTTTTAAATATTTTTAATAAATTAAATTTAGATATATAATCTTCAAAACAATTTGGAATTTCAACATAAATATTTATATCTTTTGGAATATAAATAATATTTTCATTATTAGAATAAAATTTTGTAATTAATAGAGAAAATAAAAATTCATTCATTATGGATTTTTCTCTGGATTCGGTTAAATCTAAATGAATTGCAACATCATTATAGTTTTCATTTTTTACTTTATTTAATAAATTTTGTAATTTTTCAAAAATGGTGTCTTTAGTTAAAATACCTCCTAAAGGGAAATGGAAATATTTTTGTTTTTTGTCTTTTATTAATTTTCTAATTTTTCCAGATTTCCCTAAACCACAAATATCTGAAGAAAAAACTTGTACATTACCTAATTCAGATAAAAATTCTTTATTATTTTTATTAGTTGCATTTTTAATAGCTTCTATTTCAAATTTTTGCTGTTCTAAATTATTTATCTCTTTCGAAAATGTTGTTAAATTATTTTTATATTCTTTTCCGTAAATAAATAATAAGCAAGAATCCATATATTCTTGTGTTTTTGATTTTTCACATTTTTTTTCTCTTTTTTTATATGATAATATTTTATCGATATAAGAATTCATTATACTTTGCTGTTGTTCAGAGAATGAATCACTTATTTCAACCACAAATAATGAATTATATTTACATAAAATAGCTCTATATAAAAATGATTGTATTTCTTCTTCGCTAGTTTCTTTACTTGTAATTAATACATTTTGGGCAATAGGTAATTGAACTAATTTATTCCAAAATAATTTAATAATAAATTCTTCCAATAAATTTGCATCACACTCATGAGTATATATTCCTTTATATTCTTTATTATCATCAGAAATTATTATCATATTTTCATAACATTTTTCGTTATTATTATCAAATAAAGAGATTATATAATTATTAATATTTTTAAATGAATCTTCTTCAAATTTAACATGATTATTTATCCAATTGTTAACTGAATAATCTAACGCTTTTAATCCTTCTTTCACACTTTTATTATTATTTCTATAGTTTAAAATATATCTTAAAAAGGAATCTATCTTAAAACCAGTTTCTAAATGCTTCATCATACTTCTAAATTGTTTTCCATATATAAATCTTAGATTCATTTTTTGTCTGTATTGAGCATTTAATTGGATTATATAATCATCTTTTGCTTTTATTAAGAAATCTTTAATACCATCTTCAGCTAGGGGATTTTCTTTTTCTAAATAGGTTTCTTTATCACCTAGATAATATTTTATTTTATTATTTTCTACTTCTATCATTATTTTAATTGGCAAACTACTTCCTTTATTTCTTAAAACTCTCATATATTCATTAACAATTAATTCTATATTAGTTATTACCTTTTTAAAGAATAATAAATTTTTACGTTTAACTTTCATTTCATGGTTGTCGTCTTTTTTTTGCTGTTTTTGCTCACTTTCTGAAATAACAGAATTTTTCTTTTCATTTTCATTTTCCTTTTCATCATCATTTATATTATGTAACTTATTTTTTAGTATAATTAAATCTTTTAGTGAAATTGGTTCAACTTTATCTTTCTCATTAGTATATAAACAGCTTTGTGAATCTTGATCAATTTTAATTATAAATTTTTTTCCGATAATATTTTTGACATCTAAATAATAATCTTCAGAAGAATCATAAAATCTATCGAGCTCAATAATTATTGAATATTTTTTTGAATATGTATCAAATTGTTCTATTGCAGTTTTATCCAAATTTTTTTGAATATAGGAAAATATTTTAAAATTATCATTCATTTTGTTCATATATTCAATTTTTGAGATACATTGCTCAGTATCTATAATATTTTTTATATTTATTCTTTTATCAGAGGGCTGTATTCTATCCTTTAAATAACTAATATCTTTTCCAATTTTTTCAAATAAAAATTCAATAGCTTCTTCTTTTTCATTTAAACATGTGAACAATTTATTATAATCCTTAATATGATTATAATCATATATTTCATTATCTTTTAATTCACCTAATTTCTTTATAATATCTTCAAAAGAATTTTTAGATAAATCTTTATATTTTTCTTTTGATAATTTTTCGTTCCATTTTTCATTATTTTTTTCAAAGTATCCAAAAAAGAAGATTATACTATTTATATCTTTCTCAAATTTTTTGCTTTTAAACAAAATAGTTAATTTTTCAATTAAATCTTCATCTTTTAATTTTTCCTTATAATATTCTTTTAAATCTTTAATGAATTTTTGAGCTTTTTTCTCATCGTTGCTTATTTTTTCTCTTATTTTCTCAAAAATATCTTTATATTTATTATAAATATCTGTAGCTATATTATCTTTTAATGAATCACCTATTTCATCTAATTTTTTAATTGCTATTTCAAAATTTTTGCTTTCATCATTTCTTGAATTCATATCATATATGGTATTGAAAAGCAAAAAATTTTTTACTTTTTCAATTTTTGAAGCCGTACCACTTAAATTTTCACATTCATCGAGTAAAGTTCTTATATTTCCCTCCTTATATTGTTTAATTTCTTTATTTTTATTATTATTAATAACATCTATCAATTTTTGTAAAAACTCCTGATAGGTTTGATTAAAATATATTATTATATTATCTTTTGTAAATTCTAATTTTGTTATTTCTTCATCTATTTTTTTAAAAGCGTTTTTTAATTCAGTATATTTTGTATCTGGATTAAAACCCTGCAATATTAATTTTATTAAATTTAATCTTCTGTTTATTAATGAATTTTGAAAATCTATTTTTTTATCTGCTAAAGATTTATCAATTTTTAAAAATTTTTCTAATGTTTCTTTTCTTATGTTACCATCTAAATCTCCTCTTATCTCTGCCAACAATTTACTTATATTATCAAAATATAATAATTTATTATCGTTTTCTATTTTTTTTTTCTCTTGAAGAGTACATAATAATGCTACTTTTATATTATTTATATCTGTAAAAAATTCTTCTTTAGTAAATAAATTTTTGTATTTTTCATTAAATAATTTATTTAAAAATTCATTTAAAATTTTTTTTCTATTATCATTATTTTCATTGTTTATTTTTTGAGATTTTTTTTTCTCATTGTTATCTTTTTCATTTATTTCTTTTTTTTCTTTTTCTTTTTCCTCTATTCAATCCATCAATTCTATAATATTATCTATATCATTTTGATTTTCAACTTTTTTCACGAATTCTTCAAAAATATAATCCTTCAAATCTTTTAAATCGATTTTTTCTTCAATCTCATCCTCATCTTCTTCTTTTTTTTCTTCTTCATCCCTTTTTTCTTTTTCATCATTTTTTTCTTTTTCTATTTTCTCCATATAGATTCTAATAATTTCTATAAAAATTAAAGGAATAATTTTTTTTGGCAATTTCTTAATTTTTTCATTTTCAAAATCTAATTTATGATCTTTTTCTCCATATGTAAAGAATAATATAGCTAAATCGGCTACAACTTTTTTTGCTTTGTTTAATTGATCTAAATCTTTATCTGTTAATGATTCTATTTCTTTAATCATAATATCATCAAATTTCTTGCCTAAAAGTTCTAAAAATTTTTTTATGCCCTTAGAATCAAATTTTTTAATTCTTTTAAAATTTATTAATCTAATAATGGTGTCAAAATTAGAAATATGTTTTATTTTAGATATAAATTCTCTTATAAAATCATTTATTTTTCCTTTAAAAACATTCTCAAATTTAAATTTTCTAAAATCTGTAATTGTTAAATCATCGATTTCATTTAAATCAAAAGAATTGAAAATATCAGAATCTACTTTTTCATAAAATTTAGGTTCTTTATAATATGGATTATATTTTGTTATATAATTTAATTTTTCAATATTTTTCAGCGTTTTACTATCTTTCAAGACATTTTTAATTATTTCATCCAGCAAAAAAGCAAATTCATCATTGTCAAAACAAATTTGAGCATCTTTTTTAATACTTGAAACCTTTTTTTTCTCAAATATTTTTTTAACTAAATTATAATAATTAACAAATACCTTTCTTATCTCGAAACATATTTGAATATTTATTTCTGTCGCTTCTTTATAATGATATAATATATATTTCCAACAATCATTTGTAAAATAAATCAAAAATGTTCCTTTTTCATTACAAAATTTAATTATTTCATTTATATTATTTATCATTTTCAATGCTTTTTTTTTCTCTTGCCTTTCTATATTTATATCTCTATTATTATCTTTTTTAGTATGATTTTCTTTTTTTGAATCATTTTCCTTTTTTTCTTTTTCACTAGTTTCAGAAATGGCAATAGATAAAATATTAGATATTTCTTCTTCTTTAGGTTCATCGGTTTCTTCTGTATTATCTTCTTTTTCTTGTTTTTTGAATTTCAAATTTTTGCCTAATTCAATATAATTTTTCTCTTTTTTTTTAGAATCAGTTTCTGCTAGGATATATGCATTAAAAATATCAATTTTGTTATTTGAGATAATTTCTATAAATGTCTCTATTTCTTTAATATAATTTAATCCAATTTTAAAAGTTTCAAATGGTTTATTTTTTATTATATAGCTAACAAATTTATTTAAAAAGGCATAATTTTGTTTTATTGGATTTATCAAATGCTTATTATAAATAAGTAGAATTTCATATAAAACATTAGGCTTTTCTCCTGATAATTTATCCACAAGTTTAGTGAAATTTTCATTGTCATAAAAATTTAGATAGCAAAGCATTAACCCATAAAATGCAATTGGGTCATATTCATTATCAGTGATTAAATTATCAGCTTCTTTCTCTATTTCAATGAACTTTGAAGTATAATCTTTTAAATAATCTTCTCTATCAAAATTTTTTTCACTTTGTTTTGGATCAATATTCATTTGTTTAAATTTTTCAATTAGTTGAGAGCAGAATTCTTTTTTTTGATAAATTTTCAAAAAAAGTGAAATCAAAAAAGAAAATAATTTTAAACTTGAATATAAATTAAGGGCATCTTGGTATAATTCATCTATTTTTGCTTCTTCTCCTTTTTCTTTTAATGCTTCGATAAAATAATCTAATTTGTCAATATATTTTACAATTGTTTGGTCAATTTTCCTTCTAATATCAAGTGCACTATTACCGAATTTAACTTCAACATCAAAAATAAAAGTATTATTTTTTTTGAAAGTAATAATATATATATCCTGTCCTATTTCAAATTCATAATGGCAAGATGTAGATTTTTTACCTTTGGTCTCTTTAGGAGTTGCTTTAAATATTTTTTTATAATGAAATATTCCATTTTCTTCTTCTTCTAAAGTAAAAATACATTCTGGTTGTTCAGATTTTTCTTCAGGTTCAACAAACTCCAAATCTTTTTCCTTTTCTTTTTCATTCCTTGGATAATACAGAAAGAAATAATAGGACTTGCTCATTTATTAAAAAAAATTAAGATTGAATATATATATTTTTAAAAATAATGGAAATCAAAAATAGATAATATATTAAAAATAATTAATTCAAATAAATAAATTAAATGAAAAAATAAATAATAAAAAAAATAAATTTATATTATAAATAATAATTCTATTCCAAAGGGGATTGG
>Ga0247611_10006495_pt1 | contig 14990 bp, 12 predicted proteins | sample 177DNAGHGhighgp2_FD_192422 | JGI IMG/M metagenome (GOLD analysis project Ga0247611, IMG submission 192422) | Sheep rumen microbial communities from Palmerston North, Manawatu-Wanganui, New Zealand - 1770 DNA GHGhigh gp2 | ecosystem: Host-associated > Mammals > Digestive system > Stomach > Rumen...
GTTTATTTTTTGGTAGCGAAGGGGAGATTCGAATGCCCCAAGGGCACTTCCTCGCTTTGATATGCAAAGCTCAGGGCGCTAATGCTTCGCCGAGAGTTCTGCTCACCCCCACAATGCAACGCAAAAATAAACTCCATGGATGAACCATGGAGTTTATTTTTTGGTAGCGAAGGGGAGATTCGAACTCTCGACCTACCGGGTATGAACCGGACGCTCTAGCCAACTGAGCTACTTCGCCATATCACGTAACAAATAATATTATAATTGCTGAGAGGCACTTTGTCAAGATAAAGATGGGAATAATGGTAAATTATTTGATAATAAATCAGTAGAAAAGTATGTTACATTTTGATTACAAAATATATAAAAAATAGTCAAGACTTTACGGATATGATAGAATTAAATGTGTATGTGTAAGGGCTACTTTGCACGTACGAAATCAAAATACAATTTGTATGGAGGAAATATGGATAACGAAAGACAAAATGAGAAACCACAAGTTGAAGGTGGTATATCTCTATTTAAAATTTTAGTAATTATTTTATTATTAATGATTATAGGGTTGTTGATTTACATGTATAAGGTAGAATACAGCAAATATGATGAAATCGATGCTAATCCAACGGATACAGAAGAAACAAGTGATGATGATTTCTATTATAAAGGAATTCCAGATGTCGTGGAAGATGATGCAAATTATGAAGAATGGAATCCGGAAATTTTCTTCACAGGAGAATATACATCTAAGCCAAAGTCATTTGAATATAAGGCCAAAACAATAGAAGTAGATGAGAATCAGAAAAAAGAACAAGAAGAACAAAAAAAGAAGATTGAAGAGTTTAATACTACAAGAAAAAGCAATATAGTTTTAAGTAATGTTTATACTGATTTAGAAAATAGACTTGCATATACATACGAGCTTACCAATAATAATCCTATTCCAGAAGCAAATATTACGATGCAGGTCGTTTTTTATGATGAAGCGGGAAAACCTATTGCCAATGATGATGTGTATTTTGAATATATACCAGCAAAATCAAGTGCATTTGAAATTGGAGAATTAAATAATATAAAGTTTTCAAGATATGAATGTATCATAAATAAGTCATTTCATAGGGATGTCGAAGAGTGTGCTAAAGAAAAAATAGAGTACGAGATTCAAGAAGAGAAAGATTCTGAATCATTTTTTGTATATGGTAAAAATGATTCTACAGATGATTTAAAGGCATTATTTAGAGCAAAATATAAAGATGAAGCAGGACAGATTATACGTGTAGAAGATAGAAAAATGTATTTAGATGGAATCACAGATAATGATACTAGTATATCTTCAGAAAGCTTTCCTAAATATATGTTTGGGCCAAATGACTTCAGAGAGGACCCAGTGCCATACAAAACTTGCGATATAGAATTTGTTTCTGCATATAGATTTAAAGATTATGATGAACCACAGGAAGATGTGGAGTTTTAATTCAAAAGATAAAAAATAGGAGAAATAAATGAATTTATACGAGAAGAATTTCGAAAAAAAACATTTACAGGGGGTAGTGCATACTACCCTTAATCCTAATAATCCTGGGGTTGTAAGGCTACACTTGGTCCCTTCTAAATTTTCATTATTTAAATTACGCCCAAGTATAGTTATTGTAAATGGTAAGGATATTATACCGCTAAATCCATCTTGGACAATATTGCTAGCAATATTTATCGAAGAGATTAATAAGTATAGAGGCGAAGAAATTTCAGATGAAAACTTGACCAAAGTCGTTGATGAGACAATATACAGAATCAGAAATGTGTATAGGGATGCTTATCCCGAAAATGTAAAAATGGATTTATGGAATATGGTAAATCTATTTACCGCAATTTCAAACCGAAATGAAACCAATATTAATGTTGGACAAGTTTCGATTGGTCAATATGCAAAATATATGAAGGCACCACATAGAATGGATTTAATGATTTCTTCTTTGAAAAAAGAGAATCATTGGAATTGTAATCAGAAGTGTATGCATTGCTATGCGGCAAATCAAGAGTACTCAGAAACTAAAGAACTTACCACAGCAGAGTGGAAGAAAGTAATTGATATTTGTAAGAAAAATTGTATTCCACAATTGACATTTACAGGAGGTGAGCCAACTCTTAGAGAAGATTTGGTTGAGTTAGTTGATTACGCTAAGTGGTTTGTTACAAGATTAAATACGAATGGTGTGCTTCTTACAAAAGAATTATGTCAAAAATTGTATGAAGCAAGTTTAGATAGTGTGCAAATTACGCTATATTCATATGATAGGGAAATACATAACAAGCTTGTAGGAAATGATAATTACGATAAGACGGTGGAAGGTATAAAAAATGCACTTGAAGCGGGTCTTAATGTTAGCATAAATACTCCACTTTGCGAGTTAAATAGAGATTATTTATCAACGTTGAAGTTTGCAAAAGACCTTGGACTAACATATGCAACTGCATCAGGATTGATTGTGACTGGTAATGCAACTACTGAAGAATCAATTGGTACACAGCTTACGAAAAAAGAAATTACCGAGGTTATGGAGGAAGCATGCAAGTATGCTGAAGAAGCTGAGATGGAGCTTGCTTTTACATCGCCGGGCTGGATGTTAGAAGAAGATTTAAGAAGATTAAAACTTGACATACCAGGATGCGGAGCATGTCTTAGCAATATGGCAATTACTCCAGATGGAAATGTTGTACCATGTCAAAGCTGGCTTGCAAAGAATGCATCGCTTGGAAATATACTTAAAGTAAAATGGAAGAAAATATGGAATAGTAATAAGTGCAAGAAGATTAGAAAAAATTCAGCAAAAAATAGTCTTACTTGTCCATTGAGGGGAGGTAAGAAATATGATGATTAGAAATAAAAGAATACTGGCAGTTACTGTTTTGCTTTTAATGATAATTGGAAGCCTTAACATATCTTGTGCAGGTTTTATGGATATGTTTGATAAGGATATTGATAGAATTAATCAATATTATATTACGATTAACCCAAGGAAAGATGCTTCATTAGATATAAGATATGATATTCAGTGGGAAATACTAAGTGATAACGCAGAAGATCTGACAGAAGTATTTATTGGCATTCCTAATTCAAACTTAAATCAATTGAAAGCTCTTTCTAACAATATTGCATCACTTAAAGAACAAAATGGATTAGTAGAAGTTAGATTTAAACAGCCATACAGTGGAAAGCAAACAATTGACTTTAGTTTTTCAATACACCAAATGAATATGTACACTTTAGGTGAGGGTAATTGCAATTATAGTTTTACTCCGGGATGGTTTGAAGAAATACAAGTTAAAGATGTAAGAATACTTTGGAATTCAAAAAGCGTTCTTAGTGCTGATACAGATGAATTAAATTCGGATGGTTATTATGTTTGGAGCGGAAAGCTAAAAAAGGGTGAAAAGATAACTGCAAATATAAAGTATATTGAAAATGCATTCAAGTATTCTACTGGTACAAATGCAGTAGCAAGTTCTACGAATGACTTAGTAAGTAATATAGAAAATGCATATGATACTATTAATACACCTGTGAATATACCATATGCAAATATGGATTTGAGTGGCTTTACAACTATGGATCCAAATAGTGCTTTGAAAAATATTTATAAAATTGGCGGATTAGCTATAGCATGTTGCTTAGGTGGGGCTGTCCTTTCAATAATCGGAGGCCTTGGTAGAGGCTATAGTTCTCATGGGGGATATGGATATTATGATAGGCATAGATATAGAGGCTATAGTGATACACGTTCGTCTGATGTACTAGGATCTGTGCTTGATGGTTTGCTTGGCGGCGGCAGCGGAGGTGGCGGAGGCCACGGATGTGCTTGCGCCTGTGCATGTGCAGGTGGTGGAAGAGCTGGCTGCAGTAAAAAAGACTTTTATGGTACGAATGTTAGAACAAAAAATATAGAAAAAGTGCTGAATGTAGAATAAAAAATAAGAGATATTTTGATTTTTCAAAATATCTCTTTATTATTACTCTATTGGCTTTTTCTTTTTAATGGGTTTGCCAGTTTCAGGGTCAATTTTAATTTTTTTCTTTTTAATAGGTTTACCAGTCTCAGGATCAATTTTAACCTTTTTCTTAATTGGCTTGCCAGTATTAGGGTCAATCTTGACCTTTTTCTTTTTAATAGGTTCACCAGTTTCAGGGTTGATTTTTACTTTTTCCTTTGGAACTTCAGCTTTTTCAAGTGACTCAACAGCAGTTACTTTATTAGGATTTGTGTCTGCTGGAGTAATCTTAGTTTTTTGCATTACTTTGATGGTATGGTTAGACTTTTTCTCCATTTCCTTTTTGGCAGTGCCTTTTTTAACATTTTTGGGAATCCTTAATTCATTTGATGATTTTTTGTCTTTCTTTTGTTTTTCAGTTAGCTTTTCTCTTGGAATGATAATAGAAGCATTTTTTGTCCCTGTAGGCTCTGGCTTAACTGTACTGATATAATCTCCGACTTCAGAGATGTTAATTACTGAAGTATCTCCAATAATAACCTCAATATCCTCTATATTATCAGGTTTTTTAAATTTATCAGATTCAATTCTTTTAACTTTACCTTTTTTCATATGCGCCTCCACGTAAAATTATATCATAACATAGATTTTTGTTTCAATATTTAATCATATATTTTACCCATAATTGACAATCTAAGTAAAAAATGACATAATTGACATGTTGAAATTAAGAGTTTTATGGAGAAAAAAATGAAATTTTCAAAAGAACAGGCGATAATTGAATCAATGCTTTTCGCTGCTGGAAGAGAAGTAAAGGTTAAAGAGATAACTAATATTCTTGAAATATCAGCTGAAGATGTTGAAAAAATAATGATGAGCATTAAAGACCACTATGACGAAATTAACAGCGGGATAGAACTTATCAAAGTTGAAGATGCTTATCAGCTATGCACTAGAAAAGAGTATTATGAATATATTTATCCACTTTTTGATAATAGAGCAAAGCCAAATATTTCAACTGCAGCACTTGAGACTCTTTCAATAATAGCATACAACCCTAGAATAACAAGAGCAGAAATAGAAGCAATTCGTGGTGTAAATGTCGATGGAACGGTGTATAAATTGTTAGAATATGATTTAATTGAAGAAGCTGGAAAGTTGGATGCACCCGGAAGACCAATTACTTACAGGGTTACTGGAAAATTTATGAAATTGTTCGGAATATCAAGCTTGGACGAACTTCCAGAACTTCCAAAATATAAATTTGATGAGAATGAACAAATAGTTATAGAAGATATGTAAAATTAAAATAGTATAGGATTGAAACTGTTTCAAAATCAAATATTTATAATCAGCAACGGCACACTAAATAAGTGTGCCGTTGTTAGTTTCTATATTACTAATTTTTTAATTTGTTTTTCTTCATGATATAGTTTAGCAACATGTTCAGTTCTAGCATTTAAAGCTGATTCAAACTCTGAAAGAATTTGTGGGAGTTTTTCTGGTTCTTCATGTGCCTTTAAATGATATTTAATTTCTTGTTTTAATAATTCTTTCTTTTCATTTGAATGTGTTGCCATCATTTTTTTGTATGATGACATTGCCTTTTTTATTCTTTCAATTTCTTTTTCTAAGAATTTGATATAGTCTGTTCTAGCGACGATTTCATATTCTGTGTCATCGATTACGACTTTAAACAATGCTTTAAGAATTTTTTTATCAATTTTACCATATCGTTGTTTCTTTGAGAATAAACCAGATCCAAACCTTGGCTTTGCACTATCTGCAAGGATAGCAAGTGCATCTGGATTTGAAAGTGGTGTATCAATAGAACCATCTTTTCCTTTTTTTATAGAGTCTCCAAGATTTTGCATACGTTCTTTTATTTGTTTAGGAGTAGCATCCTCTATAAGAATATTAAGAGTTTCAATTATACCAACGTGTGATTTGTATTGTCGTTTTGCAGTAATAGCTTCAAATTCATCAGCTACTCTTATGATTTGTGCTTCATATGGAATTTCGTTTCCTTTGACACCATTTGGATAGCCACTTCCATCTAAGCCTTCATGATGATATAGAGCACCAGCGGCATATGGTCTTAGTTTTAAGTCATCCATACAAATCTTGTAACCAATTGTTGTGTGAGTCTTCATTATTGCATACTCTTCATCAGTAAGTTTTCCTGGTTTTTGAAGAACCGATGGTGGGATGAAAATTTTTCCTATATCGTGTAAATAGGCACATGTAGTGGTATATACCGTGAATCCATTTGATAATCCTAGGTTTTCACACAATCTACAAGTGATATTAGCAACGTTCTCCGAATGTCTTCTTGTAAAAGCATCTAGCCCATCTAACATTTTTAGTTGATATCTAATAGATTCATCTAGGTTGTATGATTTTATAGTAGTACTATTATAAAAATCAAATTGTTCTTTCATTAATAAAATTTCCTCTTTTGAATATAAATAAAACTTTGGAATAATTATATATATAATATTTGTCTATTTCAAGTGTTAATTATCTTGTTTTTAATAGGATTATGAGATATAATCTATGTTGTAAAAAAATGATTAAGGAGCAAAAAATGTATTTAATAGTGGGTCTAGGAAATCCAGAAAGTGATTATTCTAAGACGCGACATAATATGGGATTTAATGTAATAAATAAACTTGCTGAAGAGTTTAATATCGATGTCAATAAATCAAAATTTAAAGGATTATATGGTCAAGGTACTATAGAAGGACAGAAAGTTGGATTATTGAAACCACAAACATATATGAATCTTAGTGGAGAATCACTTGTAGAAGCGATGAACTTTTATAAATTGTCACCAAGCGACTTAATAATAATTTATGATGATATCGATACTGATCCAGGTGCAATTAGAATTAGAAAAACAGGATCTGCTGGCTCACATAAGGGAATGATATCAATTATTGACAACATCAAAACTGAAAGTTTTATACGAGTGAGAGTGGGGATAGGGCGCCCTGAGGACACGAGCGATATGATATATTATGTTATAGGAGCTATACCTGAGGAAGAAGCTAAAATCCTTGATAAAGGGACTACTATTGCAAAAGATGCGATTATTGAAATACTAAAGACAAATGTGGATATGGCCATGAATAAATTCAATAAAAAGAAAGAAGTATAGATGAAAGAATTAATAGTTTGTAATAGGAATAATAGAAAAATAATTGGACTTGTTGAAGAGGAAGAATTGGTTGAACTATATGAAGAAGATTCTAACAATAGGTCAATTGAAGGAAATATTTACATCGGTAAAGTTCAAAATGTTATTGTGGGACTACAGTCAGCATTTGTTAATATTGGAGAGAAGAGAAATGCATTTATTCACGTAAAAGATGTTCTTCCAAAACTTGACATTACTAAACAAGAAAAAGGAGAATATCCTCCTATAAGTAGTTTAGTTAAATCAGGCATGCCTATTATAGTTGAAGTTAAGAAAGAAGCCGTTGATAAGAAGGGACCTAGACTTTCTACACATATCACGATTACAAGTAGACTTATTGTGTATATGCCAAACTCTGAATTTGTTACTATCTCACAAAAAATTGAAGATGAAAAAGAAAGAAAAAGGCTTAAAGATATAGTCGAAAAGCATTTGCCAGAGGGCACAGGCGCAATTATTAGGACTACAGCAGAAGGAAAATCAGAAGAAGAAATAAAGAAGGACATTGACTATATTGTTGAAAAATGGGAGAGAATACAGGAAAAAGACGTAGATGTTGTTCCAAAGCTTATTTATGATAAAGGCGGAATTCTTAGAAAAACTGTAGTAGATTTGGTAGATGCTAAGCTTGATAGAATAGTAGTTCAAAATAAAGAAGACTATGAAAAAATCAAAGAAATAGAAGAAGAAATTGGTGTAGATGTTGAGATAGAGCTTGATGAAAACATATTTGAAAGAAACAACTTAGAAAAGCAGATAAAGAATGCCGTTAATCAAAAAGTTTGGCTTGAAAACGGAGGCTTTATCAATATTGACAAAACAGAGGCGCTTGTTGCCATTGATGTTAATTCAGGAAAATATATTGGCAAGAAAGACGTTGAACAAACTATTACTCAAGTCAATCTTGAAGCAGCTAGAGAGATTGCAAAGCAAATTCGACTTAGAGATATTAGTGGAATTATAGTTATAGACTTTATTGATATGCAAAAGCAAGAAGATAAAGATAAAATAATTGCTGAAATGAAAATGGCAATAAAGAAAGATCGTTCAAAAGTACAAATTGAAGATTTTACAAAATTGAATTTGATGGAAATTACAAGAAAACATATAAACAGCAAAAAATTTGATTAAGGAAAGGAGATATACTACTAAAAGTAGTATGAAAAAAGTTATGGCTCAGATAGGATTTTATTTAATTGGTATTGGAGTTTTATTTATTCTTTTAAAACTTATTTCATTACCAATGAGAATAATTGGAAGATTAGTTATTAACTCTATTTTAGGATTCGCACTAATTTTTGTTCTTGGATTTTTTGGAATCACACTTGCTTTGACATGGTGGGGATATTTGATAATAGGATTATTTGGAATACCAGGAGTTATTTTTATAGTTCTATTATCTATGTTTCTTTTATAGAATAGAGTGCGAAAAAAGAAAGGATGTAGTAAAGTGAAAGTAGGTTTTGTTTCACTTGGGTGTAGTAAAAACCTGGTAGACACTGAAATGTGTATAGGGTTATTTAAAAAGAATGATTATATTATAGAGAGTAATCCACAGTTTGCGGACATTATTGTGATAAATACTTGTGGTTTTATTGAGCCTGCCAAAGAAGAAGCAATCAATACGATTTTAGAAATGGCAGAATACAAAAAAACAGGAAAGTGCAAGTTCCTTATTGTCATGGGGTGCTTAGTTCAAAGATATAAAAAAGAACTAGAAAAGGCACTTCCAGAAGTGGACTTATTTTTAAGTATTGACGATTATGAAAATATTTGGGATAAGGTTAGCAACTTGTTTAAAAAAATTAAAAATAATGAAAAAAGTGGTAGTTACTCACCAAATACTTTAGATTATAATGATAGAATTGTCTCTACAGGAGATACAACTGCATACCTAAAGATTGCGGAAGGCTGCAGTAATAGATGTACTTATTGTGCGATACCATATATAAGAGGCCCATTCGTTAGCAGAAAAATGGAGGATATTCTTGAAGAAGCTAATATGCTTGCAAATCAAGGAATTAAGGAAATTATTGTTATCGCACAAGATACCACAAAATATGGGGTAGATATATATGGCAAACCAATGCTAGCAAAGCTACTGGATGAGCTTGCAAAAATTAAAGGATTTAAATGGATAAGATTTTTATATGCTTATCCAGAAAGCATTACTGATGAGCTAATTGATGTAGTAAAAAATAATAAAAAGATTTGCAAATATTTTGATATTCCGTTACAACATTATTCTGATAGTGTTTTGAAAAGAATGAATAGAAAAAGTGATAGCAAATCAATTGAAAGGGTTATTAACAAAATAAGAGAAAAGATTCCAAATGTGGTTCTTAGGACAACATTAATTGTTGGTTTTCCTGGAGAGACAAGAGAGGATTTCTTCAAACTATATGAATTTGTTAATGATACAAAATTCGAAAAACTTGGAGTTTTCACTTATTCCAAAGAAGATGGAACTCCAGCAGCAAAAATAAAAGAACAGGTTCACTACAAGACTAAAAACTATAGATATAGAATGATAATGGACTTGGCAAGGCAAATATCTAAGATAAAGCTTGAAGAAAAAATTGGAAATATTTATGAAGTCATAGTTGATGGATACTCAGATGATGGAAAATATTTATGCACAAGAAGTTATATGGATATTCCTAATGAAGATGGAACAGTTTTTATTAAGTGTAAAGATCGACATATAAAGGAAGGCAGCTTCATAAAGTGTAAAATTACAGCAGTAAAGGATTATGACATGATAGGTGAAATTATTGAGGAATAGGAATTAGCCTATGTTAAAAAATTTATTAAAGATTTTAATAATTTTAGGAATAATTGTGGGAGTATTCTATGGTGTTTCTATTTCTTCTAAAAAAAGTAGAAATTACAGCACATCATACATAGAAAACTCTCTTTATGAAAAGATGCAAACAAAGCCTGCAGAACTGATTAATTTTTATACATATGGAAAGGCTTTTGGACTTACTGGTAAAATATCAAATGTCAATGAAGATAACTTTGAAAATGCGAAACTATACATAACAAATGGCAATGGCTTTGAGGAGAACTTGAATCTTGATGTAGAGTTTCAAGAAAATGATTTGATTGTTTCGGTCAAAGAGATAAATAACACGATAATATTAGATAATTTAGATGATTCGAATTATTATATTTTGGTTAGACTTAAAGTAAACAATAGTGTAGAGCCTAGATTTTATTCTTTCACAAATCAAACAAAAGACTCAGACATTGACTATTATACAGTAAGAAATACCGGAGAAGAGATTACAACTAGTGGAAAAAAAGGCACTGTGCATTTTATCGATGGAAAATACCAAGGAAAACAATTTAGCTTGATGTATCTTCATATGGAAGACGCAGAAATACCAAATGATGTATATGATATAGTAATCGATGCTGGACATGGAGGAAAAGACAGAGGAGAAGTAAAAGGTAAGTTTGTGGAATCTGACATTGCACTAAAATATGCTAAGGCACTTAAAGAAAAGCTAGATGTGATTGGCTATCAAGTAGCGATGACAAGGGACGATTCAAATACTGATACATTCACTTCAAGAAACATGTATGATCCAGATGGAAGGATTTCTCTTGCATGTAAATCAAAAGCAAAGCTTATGATATCGTTTCATGTAAATAATGATGCATTAGCAAATCTTACAGGATTTGAAATATATTGCCCCTGTAAATCAAATCTAGATTTTGCTGGAGCTATGGCAGATAGCATAAAATCAAAAACGTCTATAGCTTTTTCAAATAATAATACTAATAAAATGCGTGATGGTGTTTATGTGAGAAACTATACAAAGGATAATATCAGAGATTCAAATGCATCTTCTAAAAGAAAAGGCTATGAGCCATATCCTTTAACATTAGATACACCATTTTTATATACGATTCGCGAGGTTGGTGGAATAGCAACTAATGCATATGCGGATGGAAGAAATAAAGAATATGCCAAAAATGAGTTTTATGATTCAAATCATGGAATAGAATGCTATCAAATAGAATTAGGTTATATTAAAAATGATACAGAAATCATAGAAAATGAGATGGATTCGTATACTCAAGCAATAGCAGAGACTATAAATGCTAATTGGTAAAAACGCTTTTCCTACAGATTGTTGTAGTTTGGAGAGGCGTTTTTTAGATGTCAAAATAAAACTTGAACAATATTTGTTTTATGGATATAATCAAAAATATTATTAATGAAGAGGAGACTTTAGGTGGAAGATTTAGTTGCACTTAGCAGATATTTAAAAGATAATTATACAGATGCAGAGCTTAGGATGGCTAGGTACATATTTGAGACGGACTTACTAACATATTCAGTACCATTGAATAAAGGAAAGCCGGGAGATGTAGATAGCAATATTTCAAAAGCAAGCAATGTACTTGAATTGTCATATCTTAAATTTTGTGCCAAGAAATTTGACGATGGCGATAATATGCTTGAAAGAATATTTCTATTCTTTGTTGGGTACCCACTTAGAGAGTATAAAAATTCTTGGAAGCTTAATTTAAATAATATTGAGGCAGATTTACATGCAAGATGTTCATATTGTGAGGTTGATGTAAAGAGCTGTCCATTTAAACTTTATTCATATATAAGTAAATGCCTTACAGATAATGGTAGGGATGTTAGAACGTTTTTCTCAGAATTACTTGATGAAAATGTTATTTTTAATAAAGACGAAAACCTTATCAAGACTCTTGCTGCAGATGTTCAAGCTAAGATTGGTAAATACCAGGGAAATGCTATTGACTTGGTTGGTGCTCAAATGCTTATTAATACAGATTCAATTCAACTTGTAAGCGAAAAAGAAGATAAGCTTTTATATAGACATTTAGACTACAATGTTACAACAAATTCTTTCTTTAATAACTTAAATGAATGGTACAAAGGAAAGGTATTTATTAATAAAGAACTTGAAATAAATGATATGAAATTTGGGGATATAGATTCATATATTTTCAAAAAGTCTATATTTGATATTGCTGCTTACCTAAAATACATAGCATACAAAAATAATGTTGACGAAAATGATATAGTAGATGCGATTTTATCAAATGATGGCTTCAAAGAAACTGAGTTTAGAATGGCATACTATAATCAATATATGCATCAAGTGGATGCTCTTGAATGTGGTGAGAATGAGAAAGAGTGTATTAGAGAAATTCTTACATACATTAGAAATTATTATTCTAATGTAGACTTACCATATATTCATTTTAATGTGGCTTTATATACAAAAAATTCATTATTGTCAGATGAAATAATTGGTATTTTAAATAGATATATGAGAACATTCAACTACATTACAAATAAAGGTACTCTTTGGGTAGATACAGAAATGCTTGTCAAGAGAACTAAAGATTCATCAGACATGATTTATCAAGTAGAAAAAATGTACAATGACAATGATATAATCATTTTTGAAAACATTGAAAAGATTAGAAGTTTAAATGAGTTTAGGGTAGATGCATTCTTTACAGCAATAGAAAAATTTAATAATAAAAATACAAAATCTATGACAATAATGGTAGGAGATAGAAATGAAATTGCTGATATAGCCAAAAACCACCCAAGCATAGGAAGTGTTATTTTTAATAAAAAGATTAATCTTGACAATTATAATTCTGAAACAGTTTTAAATAAAATAGTTAAAAAGCTAGAAAATGTTGCTAACGTTGATGACAAGTTCAAAGAAGTTCTAAAAGAGTACATTGAAAAAACATATAATCCTAAAGCTCTAGATGAGCAAACATATATTAATAAAACAACGGAACAAATATTATTTGATAAATATGATACTTTAGAAACAAGTAAAAAGTTCGAGAAAAAGGATATACCGGAAGTTACAAATGGAAGAAAGAAAGAAGAAATTTTAAGGGATTTAGACGAATTAGTAGGTCTTACAGACGTTAAGTCAAGTGTTGAAGAATTACTTCATTTTCTTGAATATAAGAAGAAACTTGAAGAACAAGAGACTAAAGAATTACCTGAAGGTGATAAACCAGAAGATAATAATAAAACTAGCAATAGTTTAAATCTAAACATGCTATTTAAAGGAAACTCTGGAACAGGAAAGACTACAGTTGCAAAACTTATGGCAGAACTATTCTACACATTGGGGTTCATAAAAGAGAACAAAGTAGTAGAGGTTACCAGCAAAGACTTAATTGCAGTTCACCTTGGAGAAACGGCTCCAAAGACTCAAGCAGTTATTGATTCTGCTCTTGATGGTGTATTATTTATTGATGAAGCATACACAATTGCAATGAGCAAAGGTACGTCAAATTATTCTGCAGAGTGTATTGCAACATTGGCAAAAGCAATGGAGATTTATCACGATAGACTTATTGTTATTTTTGCTGGATATACAAAAGAGATGAATGACTTTATCAATACCAATCAAGGGTTAATGTCTAGGATTGGCTATGAGCTTGAGTTCCCTGATTTTTCAAAAACAGAGTTATGGACTATTTTCGAAAACCAAGCTAAGAAGCAAAAATTTAAGTTAGAAGATGGCGTTAAGGAAAAGATTGAAAAAATTATAAATAGAAATAAAGTCGGTAGAAATTTTGGTAATGCTAGGTTTGTAACCAACTTATTTGACAGACTTGTTATTATTCATGCATCAAATTTCACAGATGAAAGTGACCTAAAGATTATAACTAACAAGGATGTTGATACATATGAAATGACAAAAAAGGATAAGTCGAGAACAGTTGATGAAATACTAGAAGAATTGAATTCTCTAATAGGACTAGCAAAAGTTAAAGAAACTATTGGTGGATTTATTTCTGTTATAGAGTTAAATAGAAAGCTAAATAGAATTCCAGATTTTAATATGCATATGATTTTTAAAGGAAATGCTGGTACAGGTAAGACTACAGTAGCAAGATTACTTGCTGAAGTTTACTACAATCTGGGATATATAAAGAGGAACAAGCTAGTTGAGGTTCAATCTCAAGACCTAATCGGAGAATTTTTGGGACAAACAGGGCCAAAGACACAAGCAGTTATTGAATCAGCCCTTGATGGAGTACTATTTATAGATGAAGCATACTCTATTATGGAACACAATGGCACAAATGCTAGTTACTCTGCAGAATGTGTTGCTACACTTCTAAAAGCAATGGAAGACTATCAAGGAAGACTTATCATTATATTTGCTGGTTATACAGAAGAAATGAGAAAGTTCAGGGACTTAAATCCAGGATTAAAATCAAGAGTAGGATATGAAATTGACTTTGAAGACTATTCGGTAGATGAACTACTTGAAATCTTTGAAAAGAAAGTTCATGACAAGAAGTTTAAAGTGGATGATGAAGCTAAAAAGGTTGTTAGAAAAATATTTGAAGATGCAAAACAAGTTGAGAACTTTGGTAATGGTAGATTCGTAGAAAACACTGTTCAAAAAGTTATCATAGAGCACGCAAAGAATACTAGAAAAGTAGAAGACGAAGAAAGGCTTCTAACATTTACAAAAGAAGATATACCAGAAATAAAGGCAGAAGAATCAAAGAAGAGAATCGGTTTTTAAATTAGGGAGAAAAGATGTATATCATTATGTCCTGGAAGGCAAATTGATTTTGTTAAAGGAGTCAATGAAAAACTTGAAAATTTGAAAATAAAGAAGGCGCTTAGATTAAGCGCTTTTTCTTTTTATAGGAAAGTGCTTCGCACTTCCCTATAAAATAAAGCCTTCGGCAATTTTGCACACAAATTTGCTACGCAAATTTGGCGCACTGCGAACAAAGACGGGGACATTTGACGAAA
>Ga0247611_10006496_pt1 | contig 14989 bp, 25 predicted proteins | sample 177DNAGHGhighgp2_FD_192422 | JGI IMG/M metagenome (GOLD analysis project Ga0247611, IMG submission 192422) | Sheep rumen microbial communities from Palmerston North, Manawatu-Wanganui, New Zealand - 1770 DNA GHGhigh gp2 | ecosystem: Host-associated > Mammals > Digestive system > Stomach > Rumen...
ATCGCTCGGGAAAGTCCTCGGCGGCATGGAAGGCAGTATTCTTGATGTGTACGGCGGTGAATACGAATTCGACGGCTATACAATCAAGCTCTGGAATCGGCGCGGGCATGACAGCGGCGTAGAGCTGAGATATGGAAAGAACATCACAGACATTGAGCACAGCGAAGATTTTGCCTCAATCGTGACCGGGGTTGTTCCGTACTGGGAAGGCATGGACGGGACCGTAGTATCATTGCCTGAGGTTGTTATTGAAGGGCAGTATGCCGACACGTATTCTTTCCGGCGGACTATTGTAAAAGACTTCAGCGACCGCTTTGACGAACAGCCCACGCAGGAACAGTTAAGAGCGGCGGCAACAAGTTATGTCAATCAAAGCGGCATCGGGACTCCGAATATCAATTTGAAAGTCTCTTTTGAGCATCTGGCGCAGTATACTGGCTACGAAAATCTTCAGTTGCTGGAACAGTTGAACCTTGGTGATACTGTGTCAATCTACTACGAGCCTCTGAATATCAGCGCGTCCGCGAGGATTGCAAAGACGGTTTATGACTGTCTGCAGGATAAATACACGTCTGTCCAGATCGGTAGCGTGCGGAGCGATATGGAGCAAGTGCTTCGTCAAGTGACGAATGAAACAGCGCAGGCTGTGGAACGCGTGCAGAAGGATATTCCCTCTGCTTTAGTCGAGGCTGTAGAAAATGCCACAGACTTGATTACTGGGGCAAATGGCGGATTTGTGGTGATTGACCGCGATGCGAATGGAAAGCCGTATCAGCTTTTGATCATGGACACGGACAACAAAGCGACCGCGACCAATGTTATCAGGATCAATCAGAATGGGATCGGTTTTTCGACAAGCGGCTATAATGGCCCGTTCACAACGGCTTGGACAATTGACGGGAACTTCGTAGCAGATTTTATCACAACCGGGGTCTTAAATGCGGCTCTGGCAAAGATCGGCGTGCTTGCCGATGCGGCAGGGAAGAACAGCTGGAACATGGCAACTGGCGCATTGGCGATAACAGACGGATCGATTCATATCACGACCGATACAGAAACTGAAAGCTTGATTCAACTTCGGTACGAATCACAGCAGGGCGCGACTTACAGTTCGTCTGCGTCTCCATATCGCTATTATGTAGAGCAGAAACCGAGCGGAGCGGGAGCGAACTACTTCTTAAGTGAGATGTATGGCGGCATTGTTCGTGCACAATATTTAGACCCGTCATTAAATAAAATATCGGGCGCTGAAGTTGACGCATTGTATGGCATGAGATACACCCTCGATAGATATCGTGAGTTTCTCATGGACCAGAGTGGATTCATCGGTCGGCGGCTTAGTCCAAATGGCGCAACGGCTTCCCACGACGCTATGCTTTTGGGTAACGATGGGCTTACTTTCTACGATTCAAGCGGGAACGAGAAAACTGTCTACGACCCCGCATACCAAGAGGAAGGCGGCACGATGTCAGTCGGAACAGGGTGGACGCTTTGCAAAACATTCTATCTGACTGCGGGGCTGTGGATTGTTAATGCGGGGCTTGCCTATTACAACTCCGCACCGAGAGGCGTGGCGATCGTTGGCAAGGCATCGAGCGGCTCATATGACTACAATCTTGCCGTCAATGAGAACTATGCGTCCATTACAGGCGCGACCGTGTCTTGGCTGTGGTGCGGCACTCCTGTGCGAATCACTGGGACAGAGACGTGGCAGGTCAGGATGTACGGGAAATCCGCAACGGCGGCTACTAACCGCGTTTATATGAGCGCGATGCGCATTGCATAAGCAAAGGAGAACAGTATGAAATACATCGTTTTAGAGATGCAGACAAACGCAGACGGATCAGTTGGGACGCTCCTGACATCCTATGACAAGCTGAACGAGGCAGAGAGCAAGTTCTTTTCCATCCTGTCGGCGGCGGCACTGTCCACCCTTCCGACTCACACTGCCGTTTTGCTGACGAACAACGGCACGATGCTGAGAGTCGAGACTTTCTCACACGAGGTAGAGTCAGGAGGGAAAAGATGACTGAAATCATCGTGGCAATGATCACAGGCGTGCTTACGCTTGCAGGGGTATTTGTCTTGAATAGCCGAAGCGATGCTATCCAGAATGAGAGGATAGAACAGTTAAGGCAGGAGGTCAAAAAGCACAACACTCTCATTGAGCGTATGTACAAGTGCGAAGAAAACGTTGCTATCCATGAAGCGGAATTAAAAAGAATCAATCGGCGGCTTGAAGTCGTTGAGAAAAGATAAGGAGGGGCAAAAATGAAACTTAGCAACAACACTTTTGACTTTATTCGCTTTTTGGCGGAAATCGGAATCACGGCTGTAGGCACGTTTTATAAGGTTATTGCTGGAATTTGGTCTCTGCCATATGGCGAGGCGGTGCTTGCAACGAGCGTTGCGCTGTCTACGCTGATCGGCGTTTTTGTAGAATGGCAGAGACAGCGGCACAATAAGAGCGAGGTGGCAGAATGAGCGTTTTAATTGGCTCAGCGTGTATTAACGAGTTCGGACAGAAGGAAGGCGGCAAGCCCGGAGATCAGAACAAGAAAGAGGTCTGCACCGAACCGTGGTATCTGCACGGGAAAGGCTGGTATATCATCCGGGCCAAAAGCCCTGTAGTGCGGAACAAAATCGCTCAGGACATGCGCTACGCCTGCGCGAATGACATGGTCGGGTATAGTTTCTGGGATCACTGTTATACGCTGTATAACGAGGCGCAGAAATACAAGTTTGACTGTTCGAAAATCACAATCCCCTGCGAGACGAACTGCGCGAAGCTGATTCGTGTCTGCGTTTTGTACGCAGGCGTGAAGGTGGGCGACTTTTACACCGGGAACGAGATTGAAGTTCTGAAGGCAACCGGGCAGTTTGACATTATCAAGGATGACAAATACTGCAAATCATCTGATTATTTGCTTGAGGGGGATATCCTCGTTACTCGCACGCAGGGGCACACAGTAGTTGTTCTGTCCAACGGCGAAAAGGCTAAGGCGGGAATTCCGTATAGAACAGCGAATTGCACATGGGTGAATATGCGCACGGGCGGATCGACAAAATACCCGAAGATTGAGACGTTGGCAGGGAACACGAGAGTTGACCTGTTCGGTTGGGCTGATACTGGCTGGGGCTTTGTGCGTTACAAAGACAAAGAGGGCTATATTTCCCCGATGTATCTGGCGGAGCTTGATAAAGCTGTCTGCCTGAATGGTAGCACATGGCTTAGGGACAAAGCAGGAAAGGATGTTGGAAAAACAATTGTTTCCATCTCTGCAGGAAAGCAGGTGCATCTGACCGGGAACACTACAATGGTCGGGAAGACTAAGTGGTACGAGGTTGTCTACGAAGGTTATACCGGCTGGGCATCTGGAAAGTACATTAAGCCCTTGACGTAAATCCTTCTGTATGATATTATTGACATATACGGAGGAACGGCTATGAACGATCAGATGGTACCTTACATTGTTTTTGAGGGCGAAATGGCAAGATCGGAGCGAAAGCACAAACGGGATTTTATTGTGATCCTTGTCCTGATTATCGCTCTCGTCTTTAGCAACGCGGCGTGGATTTACTACGAGAGCCAGTTTGTTGATGAAGTTACTACTGTTACTCAAGATAACGAGAACGGTTATAATAATTTCATCGGAAATGATGGGGATATTTATAATGGCGAGACAGACAATAACCCGTAAAAGACGGACGAGAAAAACAGGCGGAAACACGGGGTATGTAAAGTGCAACATGTGTGGCGGCTCAGGGAGAATCAAGAAGCGCAAGAAATAAGCAGGTCGGAGTTGTCTGCGCTGATAGACGAGTGGATCATCGGCAGGAATGCAGAAAGAAACCGCAAAATCCTTAAGCGCAGACTTCTGGACGGCATAATCTACGAAAAGCTTGCTGAGGAGTTTGATATGTCCGTCCGTCAAGTCAAAACAATTGTCTACAAAAGCGAAGAAAAGCTGTTCAAGCATATCCGGGGATAACACCTCGGATATTTTTTTTAAAAAATTTAAAAAAACTATTGACATTTTACGGAGGCGGAGCTATAATAAGCTTGTAAAGATAAAAGGGCGGTAGCCCGGAAAGAGGTAGAAAGATGGGAAAGAACCTTTACATTGAAGCGGAGTCATTCAGAGGAATCACAATTTTCGGATCAAGCGTTCCTCCTTACGGATACGGACTGGAGCACGTGACAGACATCAACACCGAAAAAACATACACGATTATCTTCAAAGGCGACAAGCGTTATAGCTACGAAGAAAGAGAAGACGGAAGCCTGATTTACAATTTCTAAAATCAAAGCTGACCTAACGGCGAGACGGGGAGAAAGAGGAGCAATCATGGAAAAGTATGTAAGAGTAAGCGCAATGAATAAGGAGCATCCCACGGTGTACACGGCTGAGGAAATCGCAGACAGCGTGAGAGGCGTTGGCGAATGGGTTTGGGATGGATCACGGTATAACTGCCCGATTTGTGGGTGCGGTTCGAAAGATGGCGGAAGGTTCTGCAAGTTCTGCGGAGCAAGGATGGAGAGCAGATGAAAAGCGTTGTGTTAGCGTATGTGTCGGTTTTATGCCTCGTGGGGTTTGTGCTTGTCTGCGTTACAATGATTAACACAGGAAGCGCAGGACTGATCGGCAGGGCGGTTGCCTTAATTATTGCGTCTTTGGTGTGTGCATTGATTGTGAGGCGTGACTATGAGCGTGGTAAGCGAAAGGGCATTTGAGATCGTCTTGAAGGACAGCCTGCTGACCCGTGATAAGTTCCGGGCGCTTAAAAGCTTTGATAAGAAGCAGATGGAACGTTATATTGCGAGTATCTATAGGAGCGGATTTGAGGACGGATATAAAGCGGCAGAAGATAAGCCGAGCGAAGAACGGAATATTGAATGGCCGGATATTCTCCAAAGGATCGCTGAGGTAAAAGGCGTGGGCGGAAAGCTGCTAACGGCAATAGATCAACATATAAGAGAGGTGTTTGAAGATGAGCGTACTGATTAAAGGTGCAAAGCCGCCGAGCGGATGCGCATTTTGTTACTTCAATGATGATAGCAAATGCGCTTTAATACCAGGTTGTAATTATGATGAGACGAATGGTTGGCGGAGAAGGGATGATTGCCCTCTTGTGGAACTGCCAGACCACGGAGACCTAATTGACCGGGATGCGATGGCGAAGGGTTTGGCCTATGATGTAGAAATGGACGAAAAAGCGCTTGACGATACAGACATTGTTGGAATAGAACGCGAAAATCTTCAATTCGATAAGGACTGCAAACAGAATTGCATGTATTACTTGACGGAGCAAGATCCTGTCATCCCCGCAGAAAGGAGCGAGTGATGGAGAAGCTTAAACCTTGCCCGTTTTGCGGGGGAACGCCGTACATGGTGCAAAATTATCTTGGGCAGAAGTATGTTCGATGCCCTGAGTGCGGTGATTGCGTCTGGGGGCGAGATACGGACGATTGGAGCGTCGGTAAAATTGGCGAAAAACAAGCAGAAAATGCTGCCGCCGAAGCATGGAACAGAAGGGCAGAAAGGAGTTTCAGCCAAGTAATGCCCATTACCAACGCCGACCGAATCCGGCAGATGTCTGACGATGAGTTGGCAACATTATTCGGTGATGCGTGTGCGTGTCTCTATGACGATGCTGATGTATGCGAAAAGTTTGGCGGTGCTTGTGACAGGTGCTGGCTCGATTGGCTGAAACAGGAGGTGTCTGATGCCGAACTGGATTGAAGGGACGATGAAGGTTAGAGGAAATTCTGAAAATCTTAAAAATTTTATTGAAAACGGAATCGAAGCCAACGTCGAAAAGCGCGAATACGGAGCAGAGGTGGAGTATGACGTTCCGGATGAGGCTTATATAATTGGTTCTCGAAGAGCTTTTGTTGGAGAGCAATGTTATTGCTATATTGATTCTTCTTTAGGGAAAAATCAAACGATCACAATTCCAATCAGACAGGCGTGGTCATTCACTCCGAACGAAAATGCCGAGCAACGGTGGGTAAATCTTGCAAAAGAATATTCCGTTGACCTTCGACTGCAAGGTTTTGAGTGCGGAATGCAGTTTTATCAGGATTTTGCTGTTGTAAATGGAGAAATAACAATTGACGAAGTAAAACAATACGAAGATTGGGATTGGGAGTGCCCGATGCCGAGACTTGGCGGCTGAAACAGGAGAACAGAGAGGAGCGAAGATGAATGACTTAATCAGTAGACAGGCAGCGATAGCACTTGCAAAGGACATCTATGTCCCTATCAAAGATGGAACAGTATTTAAACACAGGTGCATTGATCCAGATGCCATAAAAGAGCTGCCATCTGAATGTAACGTCATTTATTGTAGGGATTGCATGTTTTATTTCGGGCATAGATGTCAAGCAACAAGAGGTCTTGACGATTGGAGAAATCAAGATGATTATTGTAGTAGAGCGGAAAGGATAGATCAATGAATGATGACTCAATCAGCAGACAGGCGGCGATTGATGCACTATGGAAAGCTCTGTATGAATACGAGGACAAGACAGAAAAACAATTTCAAGAATCAGAAGATTTAGATGCTGGAGATTGGATAGGGCATAGAATTTTCGTCCAAAACATGAACGACATTGACAGACAGACGATTCTTAACTTGCCGGCCATTGAGCCGAAGCGCGGAATGTGGATAAATGGGAACTATAGGCAAATATGTTCAGTATGTCGTTATAAAGGATATCGGAGCTGGAAGTTTTGCCCAAACTGCGGTGCAAATATGTTTGCAAAGGACATAGATGTCCCTAACAAGGAGAGGAGCGAAGATGCGACTGATTAATGCAGATGCTCTGAAATATCGGCGCGAAGATTACGGTGGTTATGATGATGTTGGAGACGAGGAGAGAAAACGCGGAATACTGTATCTGCTGGAAAAAGATATTGCCGCCGCTCAGACCATTGAGCCTGTAAAGCATGGGACGTGGAAACTGCTTCCAAGCGAAGTGGTATCAGACGACGGACTGTGGGGAGAAACGCGCTACGTTTGCTCGAATTGCGGAAAGCAAAGACACTTCCCATATCCATACTGCCCTATATGTGGAGCGAAGATGGATGTCAAGGAACAGAAGAGCTATGCCGACTGGGTGGTGAAGAGGGAATGAAGAGCAGCTGCAAAGGATGCGAGAAACGAGTGCCAGGATGTCACGGATCCTGCGAGGAATACAAGGCTTTCCGGAAGCAGCAGGACGAGATCAACAAGAAGCGGCTGGCAGAGAACGAGATAAACGAGGGGCTGAAGATGGCCTGGAGGAAGAGATATGACATTTGAAGAGATGAAGGTGGGCACCGGGCAGACGCTGCCGGAGATGCTGGAAGAGCTGTACAGCTGGTACTGGAAGCTGGGCCACAAGGCAAGAGAAGAAAAGAGGGATCCGTACAGGATCGGCAAGATAGACGGTGCTATTGAGGCCGTCGAATCCATCCTCCTGCAGGTGGTAGGTGGACAGAGGCTGTATGAGCTCTGGGAACAAGAGGCGAAGATCCAGGACCTTGTGGACGGTGCAAAGGCGTACGTCGAGGAACACTACAATGGCGAAGAGGAAGAAAAACTACCACTGGAATAGACGGAAGTGCTGGCGCTGTCCGTGGTTCGGGTGGGATGGTCCAGATTTCCTGCGCTGCGAATGTGGTAAGCCGGCATTCCCGGACAAGAACGCTGCGAACGACTACATGACAAAATACTGTGCCGGGGCCTGGGAGAAATGCTCTCTGGCAAAGGCGCGAGCGGAATATGAGGTGAACAATGAAAAAGAGCGAAGCAATCGCATTACAGAACAGACTGGAGTACCTGAAAGACAAGGTACAGAAACTGGACTTCGAAAACAGGAAATTCAAGGCCGGTCTTGAGGAGCTGCAGAGGTCCACAGAGATCCTGCTCATGAAGGTGACCATAGAGAAGGGCACTGAAGTGAACGGCGGTAAGGAGCTGTGGCTGCCGCGCAAGACTGACCTGGACGGATATGAGGTGCAGACGAAGCTGGATGAGGCCGGTGAGAGAATCGGGATCATCCTGACGAAAAAAGAGAGGGCTTAATCGCCCTCTCTTTTCATGAAAAAGTGGTCAAAGCTTGGGCAAGATTGAAAACCTCCTGTGCTACGCTCGGTGCATGGGAGGTTTTCTTTATGCCAAAGTCCAGGTATGAGACACACGTGGCACCTTTCCTGGACCGTATCAAGATCTGGGTGGCCAAGGGGGCCACGGTAAAAGAGATCGCAAAAAAACTAAACACGACAGAGAAATCCCTTTACGCATGGAAGCACAATCATAGTGACTTGCGTGAGGCTTTAGAGGCTCCCAGGGGGGACGTGGACGATTCTGTGGAGTGCGCCCTATATAAACGCTGCGTGGGATATGACTACGAAGAAGTCACACGTTGGCAGACGATAGGGAGGGGTGGAGAGCTGATATGGCTGGAGAAGAGGACAACGAAGCACCTGCCGCCGGACCCGAACAGCATCCAGTTCTGGCTGACCAACAGGCGGAAGGGAGAATGGCAGAGAATGCCGGAGATCAAAGAAGCAGAGGTGGACAGTGAGAACGGCGTCGTGATGATGCCGGAGGTGAGGGAGGAGGTGACCGAGTGAGCGGCGTTATTTGGAAGCCACAGCCTCGACAGGCTGCCTTTATGGCAAGACCTGAGTACGAGTGCCTGTTTGGCGGCGCCGCCGGTTAGGCGGGGGAAAATCCGACGCCCTGGTCATTGAGGCCCTGAGACAGGTACAGATCCCGCACTACAAGGGCCTGATCCTGAGGAAGACCTATCCCCAGCTTGCTGAGCTGATCGACAAGAGCCTTAACTACTATCCGCGAGCCTTCCCGAAAGCAAGGTATAACGCCAGCTCTCACACGTGGAGATTCCCTTCCGGAGCAAAGATTATCTTCGGCAGTATGCAGCACACGAAGGACCGGATCAATTATCAGGGGCAGGCGTATGACTTCATCGGTTTCGATGAGCTCACCCATTTCACCTACGAGGAGTACAGCTATCTGTTCTCCCGAAACAGACCGAATGGACCGGGGACGAGGGTGTACATCAGGGGGACTGCCAATCCGGGAAACATCGGTCATGCCTGGGTCAAGGAAAGATTTATCACAGCCGCTCCGCCAATGACGCCTATCACCGAGGACGTCACATGGACCCTACCGAACGGCCGGCAAGAGACCCGGAAGCGGTCGCGGATCTTTGTCCCTTCACTGGTATGGGATAACGCGGCCCTCCTGCGGAACGATCCTGAGTACGTGGCGAGACTGGCCAGTATGCCTGAGGCCGAGCGGAATGCTCTGCTCTATGGTGACTGGGATACGTTCTCCGGTCAGGTCTTCACCGAATGGCGGAATGATCCTGCACATTATGAAGACCGGCAGTGGACGCACGTTATTAAGCCATTCAAGGTCCCGAAGGACTGGGCTATCTGGTGCGGGCTGGACTGGGGCTACAGCAGGCCGTTCTCCGTTGGCTGGTACGCTGTGGACCATGAGCGGAGACTATACAGGATCAGGGAATACTACGGATGCACCGGAACACCGAACGTTGGTGTCATGATGGAACCCACAGAAGTGGCGCGGAAGATCAAGGAGATCGAGGCTGACGATCCAAACCTGAAGGGCAGGAGGATACAGCGAGTAGGAGATCCTGCTATCTGGGGCAGTGATGGTACCGAATCCATAGGCGCTCTGATGGAGAGAGAAAGAGTGTATTTCGAGAAGGGCGACCACGCACGGATAGACGGTAAGATGCAGCTCCATCACCGGCTGGCTTTCGATGAAAGCGGAATCCCGATGCTCTATGTATTCGACACTTGCAAACACTTTATCCGCACGGTTCCGGCACTGGTCTATGACGAGTCAGATGTTGAGGACATTGACACAGACGGCGAGGATCACATTTATGACGAGTGCAGATATGTATGCATGAAGAACCCGATAGCGCCGAGGAAGCGAGAGCTGCCGAAGCCGAAGGAATATAACCCGCTGGACGATGACCGGCAAGTTTATGACGCATATGCATGGTATAGGAGGTACTAAAAATGATCGTGCACAAGGGTATGTATAAAGAACTGGAACTGAATATCGACTGGAGCAATATCACTGCCGAGAACCCGCTGCCGGCCTGGACTCCGCTCACGGCGACCGGCGAAATTGTCGGTGATAGTGATGCTATTTACGCTCTGCTTCCGATGGCGTTCGAATCTGAGCCGCTGTTTCCGCGTGCTTATGTCTTAGTTTCCGGCACGCTTGAGGCAGAGGATGAAGATGACATGGCCGTCATCGCGGAGCTTGCAACGAACGCAGGCGAAGTGATCGGTATGGATACCAGCTTGGATACGAAACCGGCCTTCTTTTATTTCACTCCGCCGGAGCTGGTTGTAACGAGTGACGATGATGATACCTAAACGTTAGGGAGGTAATTATGCCTTTAACAGATATCGAAAACCAGATTGATGAGAGAGCTCTGACCGCTTTCGAGGACTCTGACCTGAACAAGCCTATAGGCGAGAAGGAGATCAAGGCTGCTGCCGAGATCCTGCAGCGCTACAAGGCCGGGAAGGCGAATCTTGACCGGCGCGTCGTGGAGGACGAGCAGTGGTGGGAGCTCCGACACTGGCCGTTCATTCGTGGGAATCAGCGGAGCGTGCAGAAAGAAGAGGACTCCTCGGAGAGGGAGTGGTTCCCCGGACCGGAGCCAGCTTCCGCATGGCTGTTCAATGCCATCCTTAACAAGCACGCAGATGCTATGGACAACTACCCTGAGCCTGCGGTCCTGCCGAGAGAGAGAAGCGATGAGACTGCTGCAAAGACCCTGAGCGCGGTGCTGCCTGTCATCCTTCAGTACAACGATTTCGAGGAAATCTATTCGGCTAACTGGTGGGAGAAGCTGAAGCATGGGACGGCCGTCTACGGCGTTTACTGGAACACCGAGAAGGAAAACGGCCTGGGCGATATCGATATCCGGCCGGTGGACCTACTGAAGATCTTCTGGGAGCCCGGCATCACGGATATCCAGCAGAGCAGAAACCTGTTCATCGTGGAACTTATGGACCACGACCTGCTGAACAAACAGTACCCGCAGTTTAAAAATAAGATCAACGGAAGTCCTGTAGACATTGCGCAGTATCTCTACAATGACACCGTAGACACGACTGACAAAGATCTGGTTGTGGACTGGTACTACAAGGTGAAGTCGGGATCCAAGACCCTCCTGCATTACTGCAAGTTCTGCGGAGATACTTTGCTGTATGCGAGCGAGAACGATTCGAAATACAGAGACAGAGGGTATTACGACCACGGCCAGTACCCAGTGGTAATGGATACGCTGTTCCCTGAAAAGGGAACGCCGGCCGGCTTTGGCTATGTGGCAATCTGCAAGAGCCCTCAGATGTACATCGACAAGTTAGATGCCAACATTCTGGAATCATCCATGATGGCGACAAAGAAGCGATATTTCGTTTCAGAGTCCACCAACCTCAACGTAGATGATTTCATGGACTGGAATAAACCGATTGTTTCGGTACAAGGAGAACTGTCTGACGCGAGGATCCAGGAGATTACGACGCAGCCACTGGGATCTCAGTACGAAAACACAATTGCTCGAAAAGTGGAGGAGATGAAGGACACGGCAGCGAACAGGGACGCGAACAGCGGCGGAGCACCCGGCTCAGGCATTACGGCTGCCTCGGCTATTGCTGCACTGCAGGAGGCCGGCAACAAGGCATCAAGGGATATGATCGCTGCGTCGTACCGGGTGCAGACGAGGATCGCCAAATTGTGCGTGGAGCTCATCCGCCAGTTTTACGATGAGGCAAGATCCTTCCGTATAACCGCGCCGAACGGCTATGACTTTGCCGAATTGTCCAACGAGCCTTTGCGAAACCAACCGATTATGGGGCCTAATGGCCCTATGGTCGACCAGCAGGGGGAAATCATGATGCGTCGGCCGGTGTTTGACCTGAAGATCTCCGCACAGCGCAAGAACCCTTTCAGCCGGATGGAACAGAACGAACGGGCGAAGGAATTATACGGCATGGGCTTCTTCAATCCTGAGATGGCGCAGCAGTCTCTCCTGGCGCTGGACATGATGGACTTTGAAGGCATCGAGAAGGTCCGCGAAAGAGTGCAGGAAGGGCAGACGCTGCTGGCTATAGTACAGCAACAGCAGCAACAGATCGCACAGCTTGCCGGGATTCTCACAGGAGGCGCTGTGGCGCCCGTAGGCGGTCCCGGACAGCCGAGTCAGGGAAATCCTCAGGAGGCTCCGAAAAGTGGCTCAGAATCGATTGCAAACGGTATCATGGCCAGCCGTACGCAGCAGGCTCCATACGCGCAGAGACTGGTAAACAGAAGCACTCCGAAAATAGAAGGCGAATGATCGATGACACAGGTTCAGCTCAATGAAAACGTATCGACATATGAGATTGTTGCTCAGGGACATGCGACCGGAAGCAAGGAGGTCTGTGCTGCCGTTTCAATGCTGATGACAGCTATGGCCAACTGGAACCTGAAATATGGGTCCGGCGACACTATCCCCAGCGTACTTGAACCGGGCTACGCAAAAGTGAAGCTCAGGAAGGCAGATCCAGGAGCAAAGGCGATTTGGGAACTGGCTAACGTGGCATTCCATGCTCTTGCAGAGGAAGACAAAAAATTCCTAAAAAAGGTGCAAAAGCTTGGGCAAGAATAACAGGAGTGCCTGTTACCATAAAATTGGTTTCTTCTATTAGGTGCGGCCGGACCAGCTACCCGGCCGCTATATAGAAGGCCCGGCACACGGAGCCGTCAAGTCCGCGTCACGGCACACGGAGCCGTTAAGTCCGCGAGGAGGAACATATGGAATATTTCGTGCTTAATCTGCATTTGTTCGAAGGCGAAGGAGCTGCAGCCGCAGCCGGAGAAGCAGGCGCACAGGGTGAGGCCGCACAGGCCAATCTTCCCGGTACTACCCGCCGGGGAAAATCGGGCGCATTATCGAATGTCCTGTACGGCTCAGAAGCCGATCAGGCAGCTCCTGCCGCCGAGGGGCAGAAACCTGAGGTGAAGACCACCTCGAATACTCTGGAAGAGAAGCGGAAAGCCTTCCGCGAGATGATCACCGGAGAGTATAAGGACCTCTATACCGAGGAATTCCAAAATGCTTTTAACCGTAGGTTCCCGGATTACAAAGAACTCCAGAAAGCTAAGGAGGATTCTAAGCCTATCCTGGACAAGCTTGCTGCCAGATATAACATCATGGACGGCGACCTGTCTAAGCTGGAGAAAGCCATCGACAACGACAATACCTATTGGGCCGCTGCTGCTGAGGAAGCTGGCATGGACGCGGACACGTTCCGAGAGATGCAGGCCCTTAAGCGGCAGAATGCGGAACTGCTCAGGGCACAGCAGGATCAGATGGCGCGGGCACAGGCGGACGCGCAGGTCCGTCAGTGGTTCGAAGAAAGCCAGGCTGTGAAGGCCAAATTCCCGCAGTTCGATTTCAATACTGAGCTGCAGAACCCTGAATTTGTTGACCTCCTGCGGCACCACACTCCTATGGAGCACGCATATAAAGTCCTGCATTTTGATGAGCTCATGAGTGACACCGCCTTCAATACCCAGAAGGCAGTGACCGAAAATATCCGGGCAAAAGGTGCGCGTCCTGCAGAGAACGGCACGGCTTCCCAGAGTCCATTCATCGTGAAACGAGACGTCAGTCAGCTAACACCGGCTGATAGACGTGAGGTCGTTGCACGGGTAAAACGCGGGGAGCAAATCAGTTTTAGATGACTGATGTGATCCCCGCATGAATAATCTGTGGAGGATCACAATGAAAAAATTGTTCAAACTGAATCTGCATCTCTTTGCGGCCAATACCAACGTCACCACTGACACTGGCCTCAGCAATGAGATGAAAACTTTTTACTCTGACTACCTGATCGACCTGGCGGAACCTCTGCTGGTCCATGATCAGTTTGGTCAGAAGCAGCCGATTCCGAAGAACGGCGGCAAGACCATCGAGTTTCGTAAGTACAGCCCTCTGGCGAAGGCCCTTACTCCTCTTACTGAAGGCGTCACCCCGAACGGCCAGAAGCTGACCATGAGTGTCATCACGGCGACCGTTGCCCAGTACGGCGGCTATGTCACCCTGTCCGATGTCCTCCTGCTTACGGCTATCGACAACAACCTGCTGCAGGCGACAGAGCTCCTGGCTTCTCAGGCCGGACGCACTCTGGATACCGTGACCCGCGAGGTCCTGCAGGGCGGCACCAATGTAATGTACGCACAGGGAGGCGCATCCCGTGCGGCCCTTGCCTACACCAACGCCACCACGAACAACAACATGACCTTCGACGATATTCGCAAAGCGGTTCGTGCTCTGAAGGTCCAGAACGCCCCGAAGATCAACGGCAGCTATGTCGCCATCGTCCATCCGGATGTTGCCTACGACATCATGAGCGATCCCAAGTGGGTCAACGTCAAGACCTATTCCGATCCTGACGGCATGTACGAAGGCGAGATCGGCAAGATCGAAGGCGTGCGTTTCGTGGAAACAACCGAAGCCAAGGTCTACAAGGATGCCGGCGCATCCAGCCGTGATGTCTATGGCACGCTGGTCCTGGGCGCGAATGCCTACGGCGTGACCGAAGTCACCGGCGGCGGCCTGCAGCACATCGTGAAGCAGCTCGGTTCCGCAGGTTCTGAAGACCCGCTGAACCAGAGAGCGACTGCTGGCTGGAAGGCAATCAAGGTTGCCGAACGTCTTGTGGAACAGTACATGATCCGTATTGAGTCCACGTCCAGCTACGACGACGCTCCGGCCAACTAATTAAGCAAAAGCCCCTGCCTGAGGAATGACCCAGGCGGGGGCACCCAAAAGGAGAATCAATGGCTACGAAAAAGAAAGCTGAAGAGAACCCTGAGATCCAGGAAGACCTGGAAGAGAAAGATCCCCGTGACATGAGTCCGGAGGAAGCGAAGA
>Ga0247611_10006497_pt1 | contig 14985 bp, 15 predicted proteins | sample 177DNAGHGhighgp2_FD_192422 | JGI IMG/M metagenome (GOLD analysis project Ga0247611, IMG submission 192422) | Sheep rumen microbial communities from Palmerston North, Manawatu-Wanganui, New Zealand - 1770 DNA GHGhigh gp2 | ecosystem: Host-associated > Mammals > Digestive system > Stomach > Rumen...
CTTATAATGTTAATTTTAATTATTTAATTATAGACCTTTATAGACCTTTAGCAATATTTGACAACATAAATGCAACATATGCAGTATCATGAAGAAGCTCACCACCTTCATCCCAACGGCCGTCTTCATCTTCACCTTGTTCTGTTTCATGTTCAATGCCTTCATATCCATACTTGTTTGCTAATACAGAACATACACCTTTAATGAAATCCGTGCATTCATTGTCACCAATCAGTGTGTCAAAATTATAGAATGTGTTCTGATTTTTTGTTTCACACCACTTTTGTAGAGTTGGTAATATCTTCTTAAACTTGTCTATGTTTTTCTTAACGACCTCAGTAAGATCTTTCAAAAACTGGTCAACATCTTTATGTGCATTTTTAAGAACTTTTTTTTCAACTTCCTTTGCAACATCAGTCATCTCAGCAGTCTTACCGTTACTCTTTAATGTTGAAGTTTCTTCTTTCTTAATAATTTTATTTTTTAAGTTTTTGATTAAATTAGCAAGACCTTCATCAAGTCTTTTTTCTAAAATATAATCATTTAATTTTTTCATAATTTATAAGTTATATTTTTATAAATTTAACTAATCAACTAAACATTTTTTTACTTACATATTGACCATATATCATTTAAGAACTTTTACACTAAATTTATCGTAGTTTTTTGCGAAGTATTCTCCGATTATCTTAAGCGCTCCACGATTATATGATGATGCAGCATTTGAGTCCATTCTTACCATTGTTGCTCCAAGAAGCATTACAGCTACACCAAGTGATGTTGTCTTAGTGATTTTAATATTCTTGTCATCGTTTACATCCTTGGCAGCTGTTTGAAGTATATTGTTTACGGCCTTCATAAGCTTATCACTTGAAATATTACTAATTCCAGTAACTTCTATTATCGATTTTAACATGTCAGCATTGTCTTTTACTGCGTCTGCTGTCTTTTCTTCAATTTCCTGTTTAACATCTTCTGGCTTTGATTCTTCTGACTCTTGAGAGCCATCATTTGCAAATTCTTGTTCATTGAATTTGATTTCATTACCTGTTGCTTCAAGATATTTGTCCATCTTTGCTTTCTTTATACCATCTTGAATTGTCTTTTTAACATCCTCGGAAACTGCGTTATATTTCTCAACATATCTATTGATACGTTTTTTTACGCCTTCAATAATGTTTTTCTTAACGTCGTCGGCAGCTTTCTTATATATAGTTAATCTTTCCTTTATGTTAAGAATCAAATCTTCAATGCCGTTGATTGCCATTTCATTCTTTACTTCAGTTGAAGCATTATCAACAGTATCTTTTGATTCATTATCAATTTTTTCTTCAACATCTGTTTTCTTGTTGAATAATTCTGTAAGTTCTTTTGCTACTTTTTGTATTTCATCTTCAGACTTAGCGGCTTTTAGCTTATCAGCAAGCATCTTTTTCTTATCATCAAACTCCTTGTTTAATTTATCTTGTTGCTCCTGCCGTTTCTTTGCTTCTGTATTATCCTTAACCCAGCTGTCGTATGCTTCTTTATATTTCTTACGTCCTGAACTTGAGAATATTGACTTCATAAAATCCCAGAAGCCTTCATTTATCATATCTTGAGCAGCCTTATCAATATTGTCTTCATTAAATGATTCAAGACATTCATCCATTGACAGGTTTTCATCAACTAATAATATATCATTAAGAGCACTGAAATAATTATTAGAACTCTCTAATACATAATTTTTTAATGTTTTCATATAAATTAATTAATATATATATCATTTTTATATATTAAAAATATTTTTTGTAGTTTTATATACAAAAAGGTTTTACATTGTAATGTAAATATTTTTTGTAGTTTTATATACAAAAAAGGTTTTGCGACAAATAGCAAATATTTTTGTGTTTATATACATCAGTTTACTTAAATATTCCATAAAATAAATAAATGCTCAACATATACATGTTGAGCATAAGAAGTCGTCATAAAGTTATCTATCACCCTTTAAAGACCCTTCCCTCATTAAGTAAGATATTTCCATCCCAGTAATCAGTAACGAAATCATCAACGCTCTCATACTTCTCACGAATAGAATCTGGGACATCATGAATGATGACCTTGTTAAGCTTTCGTATGTCCTCTATAACATCTGTTGCAGATGTAGATATCAGAAATCCTTCAGGATTATATGCGAGGTCTGACGAAACATACCTACACTTTGGAATATTATTCAAGTATTCCTTAATTATCTCATTATCGGTTTCTATGATATAGTAGTTGCTCATATAATCATTTAGTTCATTTTAAAATTTTGTTTCATTACAAGTCAATTCTGTGACTTCTTTAATAGATTCTTTACATATTTCTAAGTTATGTTTAAAGGTGTCATCCGTATATTCATAATCTGAATTGTCTTCAATGAACCTATCACATTCATCAATTAAATTTTTAAAATAATCAATGACGGACTTCGGAAGTTCTTTATAACCATCAAATTCTACATAATCTATATATATAGCTAATTTTTTTTCAAGTTCCTTAACATATTTATCATCCGAATATGCTTCATTTACTTTAGAATGTTCAAGACTATTAAATATTTTATTTTCTATTGACTTATTTATTTTATCAAATGTATTTTTTGAATTATATCCAAAAATTACTTTTTTGTCACGTTCACCATCGTTATCATATATCCAAAAATGAAAACCATCACTAATTATATCTATCTCAACTTTGTCAATATCAAAATATTCATCAATAAATAATGTTGGAATCATTTGACCTCCATGCATTTGCCACATGTGTTCAATAGCTCCACTACATGCTGTCCAAAAATATTTATCAGATGCGTTAATGTCTAATTTAATAATATCATGAAGACCCTTTATTCCAAGATCTCGTAAATATTTTTCTGTTGTTACTGTATATCCTACAGCCTTGTTTCCTTGTCTATAGTCAGTGTACACTCCTATTGCTAATAATTCATCAGTATCTTTTTGTGTACATATTCTTACACATGAGGCATTACGAGCTAAATGTTTAGGATCATTGCAACTTTTAAAATTTCCAAGGCCAGCAGCATTATATCCATCGTCTAAGAACGCAAATATTGTGTTCTTATTTATCTTTATATATTGTTTATCATTATCATTATTTTTTGGCCAATATGTAGTAATTATATAATCATCATATTCTTTTTGTTCTGTTCCTGCCAATTGCTTTAATGATGTATTTTCTAATATATAATCAATTAATCTTTTCATAATATTTATAATATGAAATTTATGTCAAGTTCTTTAGACATATGTCAAGAACTATGTCCTCATCATAATCAATACCTGTCATATCAAGATATGTCAAGATCTTAGAATGAAGTTCATACGGGTCGTTTAGTCCCTTTGCGTGTAACGTCTTAAGTGCTGAGTATACATCCATTCCATGTTTAAGTTTTGCAGATAGAGCATATATAACAATTATTCCAGAATTGGCATGGTCATCATGCATATCCATTCCAAAATTTGTACATCCATTATCTGTCATCTCCTTCACAAACTCATCAAAGTGTTTTGGGAAGTCTGGTGTTATCTCTTCTGAGGAGATGTCTAATTTCTTATCAATGTTTTCTAGATCTAAATCTTTCATAATTCATTTCATAAATTTTAATTATTAATCAGTTTCATTGTGTCTATTACATTCTGTGCTTGCTTCTCACGCAATGCTTGCATCTTCTTAGTATTTTCTATATATTCTTTCTGAAGTCGTTCTGATTCCTTGAAGCGCTTCTTGGAGATCTTTCTTTCTCTCTTACGAATCTTCTCGAGATCTTTCTTGTTGACTATTCGTTCCTCATCATTAGAGATACGAACAAGATAATAGTCTGAGAATGCATTGGGCTCCTTGTTGTCTGAAGAAGACTTTGTATGAATCTGATATTCTTTATTTGTTAAGTGCTTTATGAACATAGAGTTAAAATGTTATATTGTATTTTTTAATAATTTTTGTTCTTTTTCTTCTACCTTTTTAAGTTCCTCTAAATTGCCTTCTTCAGCTAGACGAGTCTTTGTTGCGCTCATCACTGTTTGAATATTTTTTCTATATAATTCGTGGGCTTGTTTTAATGTGTTTAACTGATGTACTGAAAGATTTAAATTATTATTTTTCTCATATATAATTTTAGCATATATACTATTATCTAAATCTATTGGTTCATTTGAACTTGTTGACTGTTCAATCTCTAAAAAGTTTAGACCATTCTTCTTGTATGCCTTAAAATTTAATGGTTCTTTAGGATTAAGATTGTTTGATTCACAAAATGAGCATATAGAATCAAAAAATACATGGTTTGATTCTTTAATTTTTACATCAATGTTTTTCTTTTCAATAAGCCAATCATATAACTTCATGACTGAGTCCTGCATATTTTCTGTTGATATATATGAAGCTTCTCCAGAATTTTGTTTATCGTTTTCTCTTTTGAATAAAATAATAAAATCTTTAGTCATAACCTTAAAATATCTATTTGTATATTATATTTACAATATATAAAAATTCCCGAGAACTATTCAAATTCTCGGGAAATTTAATATTTAAATATTAAATTTATATTTTAGGAAGCTGCTGTCTCAACAGTCCAACCTGTTGGAACACCATTCACACCAGTCTCATCCCATGTTGCTGCACTGTTCTTGACGAATGTACCTGTTGCAGCGACACCACTTACCCAATTATTTGTATATGAACTTGATGGTGTAGTTGTAAACATCGCCTTGATATAGTTCAACTTGGTACACCAACTGAACATTTGATTATAGCAACTCTTTGTCAATGTAGTAGCAGGCAGATCTGGTGCTGTCGTTAATGATGTACAACCATAGAACATATTTGCATAACAACTTTCTGCCAATGTGGTTACAGGTAAACAAGGTTTGTTGTCACCATTTATCGGTAATATGTTATTAAGGTCACTATAGGTTACCTTTGTACCTTCAAATAAACCTCGTAACCCACCACTTGCAACAACAGTTTGGCTTGTGAAATCAATGTTTGTACAATCTGGTAATACATTTGTACCGTCGAACATTTGATTATAACAATAGGCTGCCAATGTAGTAGCAGGTAACTCGGGTGCTGTGGCCAATGAGGTGCAATCACGGAACATTTCGCTATAACAATGATTCTTCAATGTAGTAGCAGGAAGTACAGGTGCTGTGGTTAATGACTTACAACCAGCGAACATTCCACTATAACAACTATTTGCCAGTCTTGTTGTTGGCAATACTGGTGCGGTTGTCAATGATTTACAAAGATAGAACATATCATTATAACAACTAATTGCCAATGTAGTAGCAGGTAACTCGGGTGCTGTAGTTAGATTTGAGCATCTAGAGAACATACCATTATAGCAATTACTTTCCAATGTAGTAGCGGGTAACTCAGGTGCTGTGGTTAGATTTGAGCATCTAGAGAACATATACTGATAACAATAACTTGCCAATGTAGTAGCGGGTAATTCAGGTGCTGTTGCCAATGATGTGCAACCATCGAACATATTGTCATAGCAATTACTTGCCAATGTAGTAGCGGGTAACTCAGGTGCTGTAGTTAGATTTGAGCATCTAGAGAACATATACCGATAACAATAACTTGCCAATGTAGTAGCGGGTAATATAAGGTTCTTAGCATTTACAAGTTTGGCTAAATTTTTGAATAAATATGTGAAATTATACTCACTGCCACTTGAGAATGTTATTTTATCTTGGAATTCATCCCCATATAATAAACTCATTATATTACCACTCAAATTGAAATTACCCGTCGAAGAAAAATATGAGCAAGTATAAGATGATTTCGCCATTTGTTTACCAACACCTTTCCATAGGACTTTGGAACCAGTATTAACAGATGGTGTAGTGATCGTTTGTGCTGTATTGTCAACAGTTGTTGTTGTCCAAGTTTCACCGTTATCAGTACTATACGACACTGAGGTCATATATGTTGAATTAACATCGGCTGGTATTGTAAGTGTAAATGTACCACTCTCTAACGCTTCAAATGTAAAATATTCTCTTGTGTATTTTTCTCGAAGTGTCATATAATGTACTGTACTAGCATCTTTTGTATAAGACACTGTGGGATATTTAAAATCCCCTTTAGTGGTTTCATACTGAGACTCAGTCTCAAATAGTCTTAGATATTTCATATGTTGTATAAAATAATGATTTTAATATATAAAAATATTTTTTATAAACACATAAAGACTAAGAAATATTTCTCAGTCTTAAATAGGTTTTATAAATTTTATTTATAAAGAAATTTAAAATAAAGAAATTTAAAATATATCGTTTTCTCAATCACTCTTCAAACAGACTTAACTGCTTTGACTCAGGATTCTTTGACTTCTTTGGTTTCTCTTTGATAGGTCTCCAATGTTCAAAGTCCCACTTGAAGAAGTCTGAGCATACCAAGTTCTTCTTCATTATCTTTCGGGCAGTCTGTTCATTAAAGTCTATCCCAATCTTGGTGAGGAGATCTATAACTCGGTCGTGACATTCAAGAACATTGTCAAGTTGTAGTTCAACTCCGTAAAGTGTCTCGAGAGCAGTCTGCCAATCTATACCGTGCTGTATTCTGTTCCATACTATATACACAACAAATTGACCTGAACCAAATCCACTTTCCAGAAATGTTTTTGTAGGGTCTGACCAATCATCATCAGAAACTTTGTCACACATTTTTTTAACTATATAATATGGGGTAAAAAATTCTTGTGTACCGCTTACACCTTTTCTACGAGATTTACGTGTATCTGTTGCATAATTTGTCAAATCCAATAAATCTTTTATATTAACATTTGAAATCATTTTTTAGGTTTTAATTTATCAGCATTATGAATATTAAATTCTTTCAAAATATCAATTTGTTCTTTAGTAAATTCATTTAATGAATTAACATATTCTTTAAAATCATTTTCAGACTTATCAAACGGTAATGCAGGAATTTTAAAATATGCCCAGCATGCAGCTAATTTTGCATTATTAAAATAATATAATCTCCATGCATCACATAATGGTGATTCAAGCCAATATTTAATATTGTTTTTTACATTTTCTTTATTTGTTAACCAACAAATTTGACCTTTAAACAATTTATCTGGGTCTTGACCTAACCATTCCTGCGGCTTGTCGTAGGAATGGTTACCAGAACCTTTATATATGCAATATTTATATGTTCCATCATTTAAATATTTCTTAACACGTTCTAACTTTTTTTGTCCTGGTTTTTTAATTCCATATAAACCACCTTTATTTTCTTCATATATATAATCATCATGGTCATGACATAATGATTTATTTTCTTTCATTAATTTTTCATATAATGGTTTTGTTTCTTTTGCAAATTTATATAAATTTCCCCAATATAATTTATCTGTATAATCTTTTCTATCTTCAAAATCATTATTTAGTTCTTCACTAGTATTATCTGGTGAAATAATTGTAAACTTATAATAAGTATTTGTTGTATCAATATTATAAATTCCTACATATTTCCACACTGTTGCTATATCAAAAATATCTCGAGCATCTTTTAATTCTAATTCCTTTAAGTGTTTTGATTTGAAAAATTTTAAATATGGTCCGTTTCTATTAATTAGATAATTTGGAAAAATTGCTATTACTTTATCACATAATTCCATTGTTTTATTTACAAAATTTATATCTAAACAATTGTTTTCTTTATATGCATACGGGGGATTTTGTAGACATATATCAAATTTCTTTCCCATGTTAAATTTCTCTAAAAATTTATCGTTTTTATATTTTATAAAATCATCAAGATCATATATTTTATTATTGTTAAGATCATCAATATCTAATATGATATTATCAATATATTTATCTTTACTAAATAAATTCAAACTTTTAAGCATCTTTTTAGTAAGTTCTACACCCATCTCAGATGACGGTACTATTCTACATCTTCTTGCAACTTCCTCGCCAAATTTCTTTTTAATTACTGTTATGAACTCTCCATATTTTTCATTTACAAGTAATATGCTCTTTGCATTTCTAAACTCTTCCTCAGGTAATTTCTTTATCATTTTTTCAATGACACTACTTGGTGTTGGAACCTCACTTTTTCCCATTCGTCCAAGTTCCTGTACCTGTGATGCGAACTTTTCATAATCAGTCTTTGACATATCAAGAGCATGCTGAGAAATCCTATATAACATTGAATTAAGTCGTTCCTTATAATTGTATGACATCTTCTTGTATATATTCTCAAGGTCACTAACTTTCAGTCTGAACTTATTTAACTGTCTCTTGAATGCTGCATTTGTCTTACATTCCTTTATAATCTGATCTACTGAAATTTTCGGATGATCCTGCACAAGATTGAAGAACAATAAGTATTTAACAATTGTCTTAAATTTCTCTAAGGAAGTATCTTTCTGTTTTTCATCTTTGTTTGTTAATTCCTCTTTATCATAATCCTTATCAGGAATATCATCTTCATCATTGTCTTCTACTGCATCTGGAATAGAAATTGTCTCTTCTTCCTTTTGTGATAGTTCAGGTCCTTTTTTCTTTAATGAACTTTCGTCAACATCAATATCATTAAGCATCTTTTTGATTTCTGAATTCTTTAACCATCCTCTAAATATTTCAAGCTCATCGGTAATGATATCCTCAATAGTCTTGTTCTTTCTAAAGTTTACATAAACTTTCATAAAGTCATCAGCATTAATTCTCTTAAGTTTACTTGTGATCTCTCCTTGAACATCTTCTGAGAATATAGGAATACTATCAAGGTCTCTTCTAATCAATTCCTCTACTCTTCCAGGATCTGCATTATCTTCCGACATTGCTTTCATACGTGCAGAATTACCTATCATATTGAACATCTGGTCAATATTAAAGTCAATCAAATATACATTTTCTTTTTCATTTATTTTCTCAGGATGTCCCTCATCACTTTCATTATTTTTTACCGTAACTGTTTTAACGTTTCTTGTGCATAATCTAAATATACTCTGGTCATATTCTTGTGCTGAACTTCCGTTCTTTAGATATATCATTGAATCAACCAATGGCATTGACACACCTGTTAAGAATCTGTTAACTGTCAATATAACACTGCCGACTCCTTTTTCACTACCTTCACCTTTATTGTCAAGTTCAGTTAATATATCGTTCAGATCATTTACATCCTTTATTTCTGGGTTGTCAACTACTCGTATTACTTCACGTTTTTTCTTATCAAGAATTTCATTAAGTAACTTTTCCATTGCATGACAATGTATCTTATTTGGTAATGTGACAATTGTATGCTTACAAACTTTGTTTCCTTCAACAGTGATATTTCTTAATATTCCGAGTTTTGTATCGCCATCTCCAAATATTGTCTTCATTAAGTTTCTTACTTCATTATCATATTTGAATTTCAATCCCTTCTTTACTTTAAATAATGTTTTGAACCCAAGTTTAAATCCATTTTTCTTTGCAATTTTTCTACATTCTTCAGTAAGATGTATACCAATTCTATGTAATGTTGGGAAACCATAGTATGGGGAATTTGACTCTGGTTCATCTTCATGTTCTTCATTCCATTTATTACGAGCTTCAATCATATCAGTATATGATACTTGTGAAATAATTGCAGTATGTGGATTAAGTGTTTCATTTGATGCAAGAATATAATATGGTGTTCCAGAAACTTGTAATGTAACTTTTTTCTTTATCTTTAACAATTCCTTTCTATCTTTTTCTTGTTCAGCTAATTCCGCATTGATTTCTTCTTGTTCATCTTCATTATGTTCTTCTGCATATTCAGCTAATCCCATATTACCTAATCCCGTTACTTGTCCACTTTTTTGTGCATGTGAACCATAATGTGTTTCATCAACAATAAGCATGTCAAATTTTTCTTTGAACATTCGTTGATGTTTGGGTTTTATAGAATTCACACTACCGATAAAGTCCTGTAATGTTCCAAATATGATTAATTTCTTGTTCTTGAACTCATTATGAATATCATTAATTTGTTTTACAGATAATCCTAATGTTTCATTATTAAATTCTACTAATATCTTATTGACTATATCACTATTATGTTTAGAATCATCATGTATTTTATATATCTTTGAAATAAATTGTTTATTACCATCTTTGTTTACTATTGAATGTGTTATTCTCCATTCATCTGTAGATTCTATTTCAAGAAAAATAAATGTGTCTAAATAATTTTTATGATTGACGTCATCTCGCCAAGATGTTCTTACATCAGCCTTTGATGATGTTACCAAAACTCTTTTTATCGGTTTACCATCAATTTGACATGTATTTACAATTTCATATGATGCATGTGTCTTACCAAAGCGCATTACAGCAGCCATAAGAAGATTAGTTTTCTTATTTTCAATATCTGTTATGTCAAGTGCCTCTTTTGCAGCATCTATACATTGTTGTTGTAATTCTGTATTATTATATTTTGCGCATGGTCCATAAAATTTTGTTGCCTTTGTTGCACTGTTATGTTTTCCTTCATCATTAAGAATATATGTATTGAAATCAGTATGTCCTGTTTTTATTGCTTCACGCATCTGTATCAACAGATCTTGTAAAAATTCTTTTGATAATTCTTCTTTATCTTTTACTTTTGCATTACCTTGTAATACATATTTATATTTTTTAAAGAACTCATTACTAAAATGAACTTCAACTGTTGCATCTTGTTTTTTACCGATTTCTGATAAGAATTCCTTTTTAAATTGTTCTTTTGTTTTTGCTCTAATAAAATTTTTCTTTTCTAATTTTCGATGAACATCATGATCCCAGAAAAATACTCTTTCACCAGCCTCATTAAATTGTTCTGCTGACCAATATCCAATAGTGGTAACTTCACCCTCTTTTTCACCATATTTCTTTTTCCATTGTGCTATACGACGTTCAGGATGTTGTGTTGTAAAACCTACTTTGACGGCTTCATCACAAACTTTATCAGTTGTGAACGCATAAATACATGGACCATTTATAATGAATATATCTTCTAAGTCTTTTTCAATTTCCTTAACTGTTTTTTCATCGCCATTAAGGATTCTGTCCATCATTGTTAATCCTTTAATATATTCCTCTTTTTCTTTCTTAGGACGTCCTGCCTCTAAAATGTACTTAAGTAATGACATCATATGAATTAATTGTGTTTATAATTAAATATATTAAATTTTGTTAACTATATTTAATATTCTTTAACACTTTCAATTTATTCACAAAAAAGACCCACATTTCTGCAGGTCTTGATAATACAACTGTAATGTTAGTTATTTTAATTTATGGTTATAATGTTCATGATTACAATAAACTTTTACAGATATATATCCATCATAATCATCAGGATTTGTAAATATCTGAATTTCATCTCCCCATTCTTTGCAATAAAATCTGTGAATATAAAATGTTCCTGTTCTTCCACTAAATGAAGTTAATGTTGTTGATGTATAATAACCATTAAATGTTAAATTAATTTTTAACTTTGTTTCCAACATCATTTCTAATTCAGTTCTATTTGGCAAAAAATTTGCTTTATTATAATCATACGGATGAAGATATTCATTATCAAAATCATATAACTTAAAATATACACCTTTGTTATCATAAAACCCGTAATCAACTTCTCCATATTTAAGATTATTTTCTAACACACTTTTTTCAATATGTGTCACTAAGCATTCTTGTACATCAGCCATTTCTGGTTCATCAGTAAACGAATTATCATTACCGCATGATACACACAACATACTTACCAAACTCAAAAGAACAAATAAAAACTTTTTCATAATCTTGATATTTTAAATTATTATTTTAATTACGAATATAAAATATAAAGGTTCCCTGAAAAATTCAAGAAACCTTTGTTAATGAAATTTAAAAAATTTTATATTTTTTATAAAGATTGTTAATTATGCAGCATCGTTGATACTTAACTTCATTTTTCGTTGACTTAATAATTCTCCATCAACAATAAGATAACTCAATACGGTTCCTGATACGTTTTGTGATTCTGACAATCCCATTCCATCTTTAATAAACTGTGTCATTGATTTGATTGTTGGATTTCCGTTATCATCTATGCAATAAATATCTCGTGTTCCTCGTGCATATCCTTTATATTTTGAATTTCTTGCGTGTGTTATTTCGGTGTCTTGAGATATATTTAATGATTGCCAAGTAGAATGTTTAACACCTTTAGTGAATTTTTTAATAATTGCGTCACTATTATTTTTTACATTGGTTTTTATATTATCAGTTTTTGTCCCAAATAATTCCATCATTAATTTACTAATTTCAGGAAATTGATCATATTGTTTTACTGCTGTTTCAATTGCTTTATTGGTCAAAACAAATAATTCTTTATTTGATGCTAATCTTGTAGAATCGTACATTCCATGACATAATAATTCATATTTTATTCGTTCATCTTTTTTAACAGTAATTATATTTCTTAATGTGAAATTTTCTAATAATCCTGCTGATAAATCTCGTAATCTACGTTCAACACTTTCGCCACAGGTTGAACCAACTTTACAAGTTCCTTCAGGATATAATTCACGACACAATTTATAAATCGGGTGCTCGGCAAAATATATAAAACCATACTCTGTCATAATGTTCTCAAGCAATTGGTTGTTTTTTAATTCATTTGGAGTTTCCATACATTAAAGTTTAAATTAAACATTTTTTTTAAGTTATATGTTATATATATAAAAACATTCCCCAGAAAATTTAATTTCTGAGGAACAATTTATATTTTGTTAACACTTTATTTTATTCTTTTCCTATTTGATGCTATATATACTCTTTCACCTTTGAGATTAGTTTCATTCCAATATAGGCCAAGAATGAATTCTTCAAATTTATCACGTGAAAAATATATTCTTATTTCGCCATCATATCGCGTGTCATTACTTGCATCATATTCTATGCAATGTTTATCTTCCAATATATCATAAAGAGATCTTGTGTCACATGAATATTCTACTTCATATATATATTTATATTCATCAAACATCTCATTAACGCATGCTTCAATATCATCATAATGAACATCATTAGTGTCACCATCAGGGATTATTGTGCTTGCAGTATTTTCAATAATATCATTTTTGTATTTTTTGGTATATCTATCTAATACTTCCCAATCAAAATTGTCATTAAGAATATTTATTACAGAATTAATATCAGTAACATCATAATCTTTATTTACGATTAGTTTTTCATCCATTTGTGGATGAAATACGATAAGTTTTTCATTCAAGAATTCTTGTAAATTTTTCATGTCTCTTTATTTAATTTTTACATTCCTACTAATATGTATGTGTCATCAATGTTCACACGGTCATTAACAATCATTACTATCATATCATCAGAATCTTCAACTATCGTGAAATTTCTCTTATATCCATTAGCTGTCCAGTCGTCCCAACTATAGAAAACGATATTAAGTTCATCACTATTATGATTTATAATATGATCACATCTGTTGAATGCCTCAGTATATAGTTTTCTGTCACATATCTTGGTGTTATAGAGAACACACATGTCCATCCTCTTAAAGTATTTATTAACAACTCTAATATTTGATATATCTCGTGGCATATCAATATTGAGGTCCTTCTTTGGATCTATAACACGATACTTGCCGTCCCTACGAAGACCTTCTATTGCTGACATTATTTCATCAAATGGTCTTTCACTTGTTGAAGGTTTATAATTCTTATTTATGATAAGTTTTTCTGAGATATGTTGTTGTAATGATTTCATAATTTATAAAAAATTATTTTCTATTTTTATACCAATCTGGAAGGATTTCTCTTTTACATCCATCAAATATTAGAAACATATCTTCAACATTTGAAATATTCCAATTAGACAAATCAAGTTCTTTTAAAGAACTACAGCCTCTAAACATACTATACATATCTGCAACGTTTGATACATTCCAAGTTGATAAGTCAAGTTTTTTTAATATTTTGCATTCAGTAAACATTCCACCCATATTTGTAACATTTGAAACATTCCAATTAGACAAATCAAGTTCTTTTAAAAATTGACAACCTCGAAACGTACTATTCATATTTATAACATTTGACACATCCCAAGCTGAAACATCTATATATTCAAATTTAGTTTTCTCAAATATTCCTACCTGATTTTTAGTGTCAAAAAATGATGTTATCTGACTAACACCTATATCATTGAAATCAATAGGTTCATCCTTTGTTCCATGACCTAATTTATCATATCGTTCTTTTATGATCGTTATTAACTCATCAGGTGTTTTAGGACTATATTTATATTTCATATAATTCTTTGTAATGACTAATTTTTCTGAGATGTGTTGCTGTAATGATTTCATATATAATTAATATCATAATTATATATAAAAATAATTTTGCCATGAGCAAAATACTTTTAAATTTTGCCATAGGCAAAATACTTAAGTATTTTGCCATGACAAAATCCTTTTGTGTTTTAGCACAAATATTATCAAAGTACCTTAATTGCGATGTTTTCAAGAGTACCCAGTTTTACAGTATTCATAATCTTAATGTTTTAATTTGTATAAATAAAATAAAAAAGTTCCCTGAAAAATTCAAGGAACTCTTAATCTTTAATATATGTTAACACATCTATATTGTTAATAATATTCTTTAACACTTCAATTAATATTTAATATAAAAATCTTTAATTGGTTTACCTATAAATTCTTCTGGCATTGTTAGTCCAACTTCTTCACGGTCCCATGCTTCTTGTGAAAGCTCGCCACTTTCTGTCAAAACTTTATAGCCACCATTTTCATAATAATCCTGATAATATCCGTTTTTTTCAACAATGATTACATCAAGACGACCTTCATCATGATTTTCATAAACAACATTAACTCTTCTTGTTACAGGCTTTTGATTGCCACTATAATTATGAAATTCAATAGGAACTAATT
>Ga0247611_10006498_pt1 | contig 14983 bp, 25 predicted proteins | sample 177DNAGHGhighgp2_FD_192422 | JGI IMG/M metagenome (GOLD analysis project Ga0247611, IMG submission 192422) | Sheep rumen microbial communities from Palmerston North, Manawatu-Wanganui, New Zealand - 1770 DNA GHGhigh gp2 | ecosystem: Host-associated > Mammals > Digestive system > Stomach > Rumen...
TTGTCCAGAACACAATATGTCCTGCACCAAGACCAACGGAAGCGGCTTCGGCAACATCGTCCTCAGTTAATTGAGAACCATTCCACTTCAAAGCAGTAATACTGTCTAAGTTAGTGGCTAAATCAAGGCCAATCCACTTGGCGGTACCTTGATTTGGGTTAGTGGATGCAAAGCTGTTCAATGTTTCCAAGTTACCACGGATAACGATTGAACTACCACTCTGAGAAACGGTTACAGCGTCCTGATTGGCTTGAGATTGCTCTCTATTTACATCATCAGGTGCGGTAGTTAATTTGGCTGCTGTAACCTGAATTAAGGGTTTGAGCTATTACCAGAGTCATCGCCACTATCAGCAGGCTCGCCATCGGCACCAACAGCGCCATCATAACGGCCATCATAAGTAATGACACGACCAGTTACACCATCAAAGAAGAAGGTATCCATCTGACCCATGAGAGAAGTATCAACATAAGCGCAAATATTATTAGCTAACATAGCCTGTACGCCGACCTTACGATAAACCTGAATCTCACGGCTCCAGTCGCCACGATTGTGCTCTTCATCTACGAGTGTGCCACCCTCAAAAGCAATCATAACAGGCTTGCTATTGGCACCAGCGGGAATAATCCAGCAGTAACCAGGATCAATGACTTTACGCTCATTGGTCTCATCTTCAAAACCTTGCTCAAGAATGACAACCTTGGTTGACTTATAATTGGCAAGACGGCCAGTGCGCCATAACTCATCCTTCATGGCTTCGGTATAACGCCAAGCCTCTTGAGGAATCATACGGACAGCAAACTCATAAGTACAATAAATAGTAGGTGTGCCATAAGCAGAAGCGATTGCGATTAAACGATCAAACTCAGCCTCATCAAAGCCATTGGCAGCAACGCGATTGGCAGGTGGGAGCTGATTGATGGAAGCTTTAAGAGCATGAGCAACCTCTTTATAGATGAGCTCATCCATACCTTCCATAACAATACGTACTAACTCAGAGAAATCAACACGGCCATCAAGGAACTCTTCAAAGCCGATTTGAGCAGCACCGCCGATGGCGCTTGTACGTACTTCAAAAGCTTCCTCGTTCTTACCAAGCTTGAATACTTCATATACACCAGCAAGACCAACACGAGTGATGAATTGTTTTGCACGGTTATTGGAATTCAGCTTACGACGGAAAATGGGCTTATCACCCTGGGCAAATACTTTAACTTCTGCAAACTGATTATATTGCTCTATAACCTTCTTGGGAAGAACTTCATCCATTGTCTGCTCAATCAAACTAAAGATAGTGTTCTTATTCTCACGATAAAGAGCATATGTGCCAGCGAGCTCATTGAGCTCTTGACGAAGTGTTTCATTAATAGCTTCACTAGAAAGGTTCTCACCATTCCAGCTATAAGCTGTAGGAGCAGAAGGATCTGCTTTAGCAGCAACTTTCATGAGTTGCAATAATTGATTCTTTTCTAACATTTTCTTCTTCTCCTTTCTTTATTATTTAATTCTCATCAGCTTTACGCCGGGCTGATGATCGGGCATTGTATAAATCTTTACAACTTGCCATACGATAGAACCATCACCATCAACAGAAAGAATACCGTCTGCCTTACGAGGACTTAATTCGGCGCCAAGTTCAACATCTTCATCACCAATCATATTGGTTGTAAAGATATCGCCAACATGTGTTTTCATAACACGGGGAACCATTGAACTACCATTCTCTGGCATCATCTTTTCTTTATAGAGAGACTCAATGTGGAAAGGATCCTCATTATAATGAATCTCATACATATCAGGACCAGCAGTTACATCATCAAACTTATAGGTCTTAGCATTCTCGCCTTCGCCAAGAGTAATAGAATCATTACCCTCATTATCTACACCATTGTAGTAACGGGATTGCTTCTGCCATACTGTATCAGGATTGCCGTCACGGTCACCACCAAAGGGACTATAAACACGGGCCTGATAGTTATCACGAATCATTGCAAATTCGCAATCATCCTGATGATCACGATAGAGTTTAATCTCGTTCCAAACGAGCATCCACTCACCTTTACCCTCAAAATCTACTACCTCATTGAGATAGTCGTATTTTACGAACTGGCCATTCTCAAGCAATTTAATATCTTTCTGGGCGGGAAGCTGTGCATAGACTTCCTTTGTTGCCTGTGCGGAAAGATGGTTAGGCTCTACTTGACCGTAGCCATAGCCATGCTTCTGAATATAAGCAGCTTGGCTTTGAATATTCTTCTTTAAGAAATCACTAAGCATTTTATATCTTTTCCTCCTTGTTAAATATGACTATTTTTCGCAACTTCTTTAACCTTTTGGACCCACGCAGGCATCGCTTGGTCTTTAGTTACATTAATGCTATTTAAGTTAAATGTAGCAGGCTGACCAGCACTCTCATGATTGTCAAGATCAAAGCTTACCCTATTGCGAACACAAATAACACATAGTTTTGCTTCTATATCATCTAGACTATAAGTATCAATATGCTCAACGCAATCTTTCTTATCATCATCAGATAACATATAAAATTTATTAATTAACTCTTCTTTTTGCTGTCTTTCAACACCAAGTTTAAAAGAAGTTAATTCAGCATTAGCGGTTGTGAGCTGTGTAATCTGCTCTTGAAGTTGAGCAATTTGACTCTAAGCATTAGCAAACTGTGATTGTAATTCTATATATTCAGGAATATCATTTAAATTATAACTCACGGGTTGCTCTTCAGACTCAGGCTCTGGATCTTCAGTGGACGCAGGTTCTGGATCAGACACAGGAGCGGGTTCAGGATCCTCAGCAGGGGCTGGATCTTCTTCAGGCTCTGGATCTTCAGCAGGAGTTTCCTCTGCACGACGAGCATCTACATATGCGGCAACAGCTTCCTCAGAGAATTGAGGCTCCTCTGCTGGCACATAAGTAGCAGTCACTTCAACAAGTTCTGTCGCAGGGACAAAACCATTGGACTCATCAACCGAAAAGTCTAAACGGTAATACTTCAATGAGCTACGCTCTTGGAGCACCGCAAACTTCTGGTTATTTTCCTCAAAAATGCCGTCAACACGATAAAGGCTGCACCAATCATCATTGGGATCAGGCCATTGTTTTCTTACATAATCATATACGGCACTCCATAAGGAATCACCAATTTCAACAGCATAAGTGGTAAACACTGGTGTTCCTCCCTTATCAAGAATTTTTTTCATTTGTGCCATTAAACTAAATAGTTCATTTTTAAAACTATCATTTAATGCAAATTCAGTAGCAGCGGTAATCTATGCACCTTCAAAACATGGTGGAACATCACGTCCTAAAATACATAAATTCTCAATTATTGCTTCATTAATAATAAAAAATTGAGGTAATCCATTACTATCTTTTGTCCAACTTCCTTTTACAGAAGCGCTATTTAATTCCATCGATTGGTTATTACCATTATCAATAATACCTTGAGCTTCACTATATTGACCAGTCCACAAATAACCCTAAGTCATTAAATATTCGTGATCAACACCATCATCATTAAACCACTAAAACCAAACAGGCGCATTTATATCGCAAAAGCCATAAGGTTTAGTGTCTCTAGATAAAGTTAACTTACCATCCACAAATTCTAAAATACGATTATGTTGTTCAAAATCTTCTTTATCTTTATTATAATGACCTACAATTGGACTACCTGGTAGAGAAGCTGCAAGTTTTTTCCCCATTTCTTTAGTGATAATACTATTATTATTATTAGGACCATCCTAAACGTAACATACTTTAATATCACACTTAGAAATTAAAGGGTTGATAGAAGTAATATTTAATACTTCTATAGGCTTATCTAATGGAATACTATTAATCATTTCTTCTATCTCCCTTCATTATTTTTGTGACTCTAAATTTTGTATTGTTTTGTCACTTTTCTAATCATCTGGTTTAGTAGGACGACCTGCACCTTCTGATGAATTTTGTGTTTTGTTTGTATTAGTTTTATTTTTTGTGCCCAAAATATCTTCCCCATTCATTGTAGAACTCATAAGAGGAGGAATCATAATTTGTGGCAATTCAAGAGTTTCATTCTCAAAACGAGCTAAATTAAGAATAGAGCTTTGTGAATGACCAAGAGCAACCATTGGTAAGAATTTAGATTGACCATTAGCAGTTAAATCCTTATATTGTTTTGCTAACTCTTTATAGTTATATTGTGTAGTTTCTAAAAAGCAGAATCTAAAATCAAATTTTTTAGCACCATTCTTATGGTCAACTACATAATTAAAAAAGATATTAAATTGTAAAATTAAATTACGCATTGTAGATTCATCATCTAAAATACTTTTCTCTAATGACATATTACCATCTGTATTAAATAAATTACGTGATACGCCAAGAGAATCATAAACAGTGCGCTCTACCTTCGCTAAGTCATCTACTGATGTTGTAGTATTTTTATCACTAATATCAATAGAATCTACATCAGCAAAGGTGGTAATAACATCAACGCCAATAGCTCTACGCAACATTTCAACAGTTGTATTGTGAATATCACGAGCTTCATCAACGTCAAAAATTAAATCACCATTTTTATCCATCGGCAACTTTTGCACAAGGATTTTTAATAGCTTCTACATCTACTTTTTGCGGTCTAAAGCTTGAGCCGCATCTAAATCAATGATAGATGGAATAGCATTAAAAAACACAGGAATATCATTATCATTAAGATTAAACTTAATTACCTTACCTGGGGATAATAAAAACCATCCATACTCTGTTCCTCTTGGATCGCCATCTAATTTACCAGCTTTATATAAAGCATAACCTTGCGCAAACTCTTCGGGAAACAGTTTAATTACTTTCAGACGATAAGCTGTATCAAGGAACTTTTCATCAAAAAATCGCATATTAAATTCTACGGCTGGCATATTGCCTACACTAAAACGCACACGACAATAATCGGGTGGTAATTCTTGTAGCAACATGCAATTTTTACCTTCTACAATGTAACCATAATAGCAGCCATGTTGGATTACACGTAAAGCAATTTGCCCGCATAGACGTTTAATATAAGTATTATCTAAATAAGATAACATCTTATTATATTCTTCAATAACCTTATCGGACTTAACTGATTTTTTAGTATTTTCAGGATAAATATACCAATCAAAACGATATAAATAAGCAAAATAATTACATACGGTTTGATAAATACCACTTGCCGCATAAAAATAATCAGAAATGGCACGCATTCTTGGATAATCCAAAGTAGCTAATGCTCTAATAATTTCTTCTTTACTAATATGAGGCATTTTAGGTGATGTAAAAGTTCCCAACTCCATAACCGCATCATCAACGGTCTTTAACCCAATTTTAATTTTACCATATTCAGTAACATCACCGGTTGGAGTAAAAGTTTCTTGTGCCATGTTAAAGCCTTTTTTATGGATAGCAGCTTGTTTTTCTTCTATATTATTCAAAACGCCACCTCCTTAATATCCAGCTTTATGAATTATATAATCATAAGTAATTAAATTTTCTTCATAGTATGGTATTTCTATTAATTTAATATTATGTAGCATACAAAAACGTCGTTTTTTTGCATCATTATATTGCTATTGGTAAAAACCACGTTTGCCGCCAAATTTACTACTTGGTTCATAATGCTATCTACCTTGATATTCAATTACAAAATCTAAATTTCCATCATCATCGAATATAGCAAAATCAAAACGTAAAGGACGCCCATTAGAACTACATAATCCAGGAAAAATATATTCTTCCTAAAACCGCATCCCCGCGTCCTCTAAGATTTCATGAATCTTAATTTCTCCACGAGAACTTAACATAGTAATGGCCTCCTTAATTTGAAAATAACATATCAGTAATTTTAAATTTTTTCTTCTTTTTCTTAGAATCTTCTTCTAGTTTTATATAATATAGACCATACTCAAATGCAGAAAATTTATCCTTACGGATACTTTTATTTGCTTGTTTTAAGATAATGTTTACACCTTCATTTTCTTCACGAAGGTTCATTATCTCCTCCTTTAATATGGAAGTTTGAGTAAATGGTTTTAAATATTCTGCCCTTTTTTCTGGTGTCATTTTTTGTCCAGCTTTTGTATTTAATAACTTACCTTTGGCTACACGCTCATCAATAAGCATTTTTACTTTACCGGCATTTAACTAAGTTTGCGCATTCGCATGAGCTTCAGAGTTAATAGGCGCATTACCTTTTAACAGGTACATGGCATCTTCTTCAGTTTCATTAGTTCGGAATTTTTTATACTCTTCAGCCGCATCATCCTAGGTGCCGCCATATACACCAAAATCTGGAAAGTGTTCATTAGTTTCTGGATCATCTTGAGATTTAACCATATAATCTACAAGACCAATACCTAAACCGTTAGCATCAATAACTAAGCGTCTAGCATGATATTTATAATATAAACGCTTTAATTTAATTGCCTAATCTTGAAAATGTACATCAGTCATAGTATACATATTCACTAATGATTTAATTGCTGGACCTGCGCTAGATGGTGTAACCTTAAATACACACACTACCGTATCGCATCCTTTACGACCCACATCAACACTTAATACATAATAAGAATGAGCAGACGAACGACCAGAATATTCATATTCTGGCTAATTCAATACGCGGCAATGGTCAAATGTATCACCATTGAAGAAAGCATTTTCAGCAGTGCCAGACCATTTAGATTCATACTCACGATCAAAAGAGGCTTCATTATATGTACCATCAGCTTTTAAATCTTGAATAAAAGTTTTATCCAATAATTTTACTAATACTGGAATACGCCAAGTACCGCCCATAATAAATGCTTTTTCGGGTTCTGTAACCATCCAGACCAATAACTGTATTAATTTATCATAAGCAAATGTGCCTTTCCAGCCTGCGGTAGTAACAAAAATCTAACTCTTATTTAAAGTTTCTGCTGGCTACATTGTGCCATCCATACATAAACGAGAAACGTTCATAGTTGGTATAATAACTTCACTTAATATTTTACCATCTACGCCAACACTTTCCTCAACTAACCCGCCGTGACGACGTTTACCTCTGCTTTTTTCACTAGCAGCAACATTATCAAAATAAGACCCATTTTTAAATACAAAAATACAATAATCCTTACTTTGACGAGTGCGGCCAGGTCGTCTATCTAATTCACGCGCGAGCGCGGGCACAAGAGCGCATAATTCCTCTACTTTTTCTTTTACAATATCAGCAGCTTGTTGTTTACCACCAGAAGTAACGAATAGTTTAGCACGTGGATATAAAATACAACGGCACATTAATACTAATACTGATAAGAATGATTTAGAATAAGCACGCGGGAAAACCATGTATACATATTTGTATCGCATGGCCACCCGCAAAAATACTCTTTGATAAAAATAAAAATGTAATCCACTATCTGGGATTTTTCCGTCAATGCCTGTTTGAAGAAAATCAATAAACATATCAGGATATTCTCTCCAATAGGCAATATAATTACGCAAGACGGGTTTTATGGCTTCAATGCGCTCCTCAGATAAACCAATCTTCTTTTTAGAAGAAATCTATAATAAATCTTGAAGTGCCATTATACTAAGTCCTCCTCATCTATTAAAGATGTTAAGAACTCTTCATCATCTTCAATTTCATCATTAACCTGAGCGCGCAATTCCGCAAACTCTTCATCCTCTAAAAATGCTTGATGTTCATCAAACAAAGATGCCTCAAATGCTTCATCGTCTCCGGCGGCTTCCGCATCTTGCATAGCTTCATTTTCTTTTGTCTATTGGATTTGGCGAACAGCGGCTTCAATCATTTCACCAAGGTTTTGCTCTTCCATAATAAGAGAACGAGTATAACCTTGTAAATCTTGAATTGTGCGGTCTACTTTATCTTGTGGCCCATCTGTATAATAGCGAGGAATAAAACCATCACGCTCACACATAGCAACTAACTCTGCTACAGAATCAATATAATCGCCATTTTCTGATTTATTTTGAGCCGCAGTAAATTTACCACTTTTCATTAAAGAATCATACATTTTAATCATCTTTTGTGCGCCATCTACATCACCTAAATCTAGTAATTGATTAGCTTTTAAAGATGTTTTACAAACTAGCTTTAAAGTATCAAAATGACCAGCTGTTTGTATATCATATGATTCAGTCATATCATTATATAATTTTTCTAGCTATACCCATTCAGCTGGGCGATAGCTTTTACCCCATTTCATTAATAACATTAACTTATCTTCTTCGGTTAATGAAGCTACTAATGGGTCATTAGTATCATCATCACTAGGAGCCCAAGGGGTATTATAATCAGGTGTTTCTAATGTAATTGGATTATCTGGCGGAGGAGGCGCCACTGTTAATTCTTGCTTTTGAGAAGCTACTGCTTCCGCAATTTCAGCTGCGTCATATCCACTAGCCTTCATAGTAGATTCTATTTTATTTAAAGCAACGGTTTGTAAATATTCTGAATCTTTCCACCGATAATCACGATATTGCTATAATCGCATTTGTCCAAGATATCGCCCCATAATCGTCATTCCAGTTACACGAGTAGGGTCTTTCGCATATGACCGCAAAAGTTTATTCCATACTTCTGGAATATAAGGGACATCACACTCTTGAATAATCCATAAATAGGTTTTAGGATCCCAATTATCTACATGCATTGTAATACATTGCTTACATTGCCGCAGTTTACCGGTAGAATATTTTGTTAAATCATTGGTCTAATAAAAATCTTCCGCATTTTTTAACTTTTTACATTTTTCACAAAAACATTTTTCTTTTTTACTATCTACTGGCATAATCTCGCCTCCTTTATAGCGTATATAAAATAGCTGTTATGCCTTAATCTAAAATGTCCACCGCATTTTTCTTTTTATTGCGGCAGCATTTACAGATACTATAAAAACCATCTTTACTGGTTTTATTTTTGCTAAAATATCTATTATTAGCTAACTTCACCTAACCGCATCGGCTACATTTTTTATAAGTGCCTTTCTCAACCATGGTATAATACCAATTTAGGTAATCATCTTCTGCCTAGGCAGCAATTAAGTTCGGTATCTTATTGCGCCATAAGCTAGAAATATATTCTACACTATGCTTGATACCGAACTCTAGTTGAAGGGCTGTTTGAATGTCAATATTCTACATTCCATCAATCTTATAAATCATTAATTTATAATATAATGGATGTTCTGCTAAGGCTCGGTCCGCAGTATCTTCAAAATCTGTTAATAAATACCAAATATCACTATCAAAAAATCCTTCGCTATCTTGTTTTAATTTAGAATAATTACATAAGATAGCTGAGCATACTGCTGGATTAGCTAATGTGATACCGGTAGATGATACTGTACCGTCCTCGTTAATTGTTAATTCACCATCTAATGGAAGAACGCTTCTTGAATGAACTAATGTGTTTGCTACGATAGGTTTCTTATAAGCATTTTTAATAATATACTAATCTTTTCTTAAATCTATAATTGTCTTTTTAATAATGTATGCTTCTTTTCCGGTGGCAGTTTTTGCTTTTTCTTCCCACATTTCAATGCCTTCGCGCAACTATTTTAAAAAAGGAATTTCTTCTAAATCTTTCTTGGTAATAGTTACCTTGGGTTGGAAAATAGTATTCTTATCTTCAGAAATAAGATTATAAATACCATCTTCGCCATTCTCAAATTGGGAAATAAGCCCTTCAAAAGAGGTTTCACGCTTATTTACAGTAGTCATACGATTATCGGTGAGAATCTTGCGTTCTTTACGCTCTTGCTTCTCCATACATAAGATTAAATAATTTGCTAAGATTTCCAGATAACTCTCACTAGGATCAGGAGTTTCTTCGAGAATCTTCTTTACTAATTCATTTCTTTCTTCAGGAGTTTCAAGCGTATAATCTAATTTAATCAAACTCTCAACCTCCAATCCTCGTATATTATTATTATACAAAAAATTTTTATCTTTGTCAAAGTTGACTTTTTGGAAAATATTTAGTATAATATATATAGAAAATAAAGAAAAATACTTCATATATATAATTTGAAAATTTAAGAAAGTGCTTGAATAACTTTTGTCCAAGCGCATTAAGGAGTAAAAATGAAATTAATGAAAGAAAACGTCAGCCGCAAAATTGACTCTTTAGGCAGAGTGAGCATTCCAAAAGCTATGCGGCAGCGCATGGAAATTGATGATGCCAGCGATTTAGAGTTTTATACTTTGGAAAATGATGATGGTGAATTGTATATTTGTATGACTAATCATAAAGTCGGCAATAATAAATATGAGATGGCGGCCAAGGTATTAGAAGAACTTGGTGTAACTATTCCAGCAGAGTTAGAGGAGAAGATATAATGAAACCAGCTAGTAATGATTATGAATTTTTTTATGATATTTTAAAGCATTATCAAAAATTTTATGGTAAAGATAAAAAAATAAGCGAACTTCCAGAATTTTATCTTGATCCAAGAGATACTATTCAAGAAGCTACTAATAAAATGCGCAAGCATATTAATTTGCTTTTAAAGTATGTAATTATTGATATGGCTGTGCAAACCGCCATAGTAACTGTTGGCGGTAATGAAATATTGGAAATTTTAGGTTCTGATTTAATGATGACTTTTGGCCGAGTAACTAGTTGGAATGAGAATGATGAAAATTGTGTAGTACAGTATAAAACACAAACTGGAAAGCTATTAGATATTATGGTGCCAGTAAAGGATATTATTGCTTTTGGGCAAGATGCTATTGATTATATTGATGACACCTGGAATGGAAATATGTATGAGGAGTTAAAAAATGTTTGAGAAAGTAAGTCCAGCACATCCTGATAAGTTAGCCGACCGTATTGCGGGAGCTATGGTAGATTTGGCATATCGTGTAAATCCTAATGCGCGTATGGCCGTAGAAGTTCTAATTGGGCATGGAAAATGTTTTATTATGACAGAAGGCACTGAATGGCTTCATCGGTTAGAAGTGCAGCAAGCAGTAGATATGATTACACCAGGGATTTGCGCTATTCAACTTATACAAAATCCGCAAGATAAGCATCTAGCAGATAATCAAACAGGCGGAATTATTCGCTGTGCTGACAATGGAATTTTTAGAGGAGAACCTATTACTGAAGAACAAATTGCTTTGACAGATATTGCTGATACTCTTTGGAACACATATGGTACGGATGGCAAGTATATGTCTTGGGGCGATGGTAATTTAACTATTTGTCAAAGTCAAGTAAAAACTATGGAAATTGAAACTGCTTGGCCTAATGCGAAAATTAATCCTTTAGGAGAATGGACCGGCGGGCCTGATGTAGATACGGGAGTTACCAATAGGAAACTTGGCAGTGATATGGGCGCGGCCGCGGTTGGCGGAGGATTGCATGGTAAGGATTTGACAAAAGCCGATGTAAGCGTAAGTATTTATGCTTGGCTAAAGGCGCAAGCGTTGAAACAGCCGGTGGAAATTAGTTGCTCTATTGGTGATGAAATAGTAGATGGGCGACCCTATCAAGAAATTGTAGATATTGCAAAAACATATATTACTTTAATTGGCGGATTTGAAGAATTTGCTAAGTGGGGATTGATTAGACCTAGTAGCGAATGGTTTAGTGAGAAGTTGTTGAATGGGTATTTGTATGTGTAATGTAGAAGCTGGTGTAGAACTAGAAAATAAGGAACTGCGAGATGTTGTATTTGCAGAAGCAGGAATAGATGTAGAAAAAGATTGTTTTGAAGATGTGTTTAGAAAACTAATGGATTGGTTGGATAGTGATAGTGAACTAATGAAGGAATTAATAGCTAAATCAGTAGAAGAATGGAGCAAGAACTTAGTAGATGCAAAAGATGTTAAATTTGGAAAAAATGATTGAGATAGTGAATGTGCTATTAGAGAAAGAAATAGAAGGCTGGGATAAATTAGGCTTAGCGATGCTACGAGACCTTGGGTTACTAGGGGAGTAGGGCTGATTGGAATTGAAAAGGCTTTGAGGAATTTTTTTAGCCAGGCCAAATTGATTAGCGTGTTTAAAATTTTTTTCTTCCCGAAATACTCCCCCCGGTATACACCTACTAAGTCTATTGGGCCAATCGCAAAATGCTACCTACCTCCACAAGCCGACACCCCCTATAAAATGTCGTGCCGGTTGCGATAGTAAGCGGCACGATTTGCCGTGAGGCACCCCCTCAGCAATTTTTTTGCCGTATACATCGCGTGTATAAGTATGCTGTATACTCACATAATTATACATACCTTGCACCCATTCTCGTCGCTACGCATTGTAAAAAAATACTTGACAAGGCCGCCAGTGTGTGCTATACTATCATCAGAAAGACAAGGAGGATGCATCAATGAACATGGCCGATACTATCACGCTCAACCGCAGGCGTGCTATGACAAAGAAGGCTTACAAGGAGTGGCTCAAACAACAGCGCACGCTTGTGCTGATGGACACAGGCACGCAGGCGCACAAGAGCGCTAAGGACTACAACAGACAGCAGGACAAGCTCAACACCAAGAGGGAGGCAGAAAGGTATGCGTGACATCATCAAAGCGTTAGGACTTGCGCTCTTGGCCACACTCATCCTTGTGGCGTTCATCGCACTGGTTCACACAGTGGACACAAGGTTGAGCGTTAAACCTTCTGTTACACCTTCGCTCACCGAAGCGCCCATGCCTATTGTGATACGAATAGAGCCGCCAGCAATGACTTACGCCGCCAGCAATCTCTACGCCAAGGTAGGGCAGGTGGTAGGGCTGGATGTGTGGGCCGACCTTGTTCGATTTGTAGATTCTCGTGGTATGGAGTGGGAGTTTTACGGGGTAGAAGATTGGGCCGAGGGAGACCTATTGTGTGCCATCTTTTACGATGGGAGAACACTTGACCCCTACGATGACCAAGTAATCGTAGCGACCTACGCCGCCAGCGACTACTAAAAAAAATAAAAAAGTTGCGAAAAGGGGCTTGACAACCGGGCCCTTTTGTGCTATACTTAAACCATCAAAAGAGAGGAGCTACAAACGATGAGCAACAAGACTTACATGACCAAAGAGCGTGAGGCCCTACTGGACAGAGTGATAAAAGTGTATGGCCTGGAGCATGAGGTGACCGTGGGGTTTGCGTGGTTGTGTGAGAATAGCCCAATCAGCACCAAGGCCCTTGAAGTCTTGTGCCTGGCCCACGAAACCTTCCCTTACCAAGAGAAAGAATAGTAAAGAAAGGCGGTCGTCCAGCTCAACCCAATCGGCACACACCACAACACACCGAGCGGAACGAGCTGGAAGACCGCAACTTTTTTCTAAAAAAACACTTGACAAGCTAACGCCTTTGTGGTATAATGGGCATGGAACGCTTCGCGCAGTTAGCACAAACTAACCAGACAGGGGACGACACTTGCATAAATTATGCACAATCGTTGTGGATTATTCAGTTATGAACAAATTATGAACATTAAAAAAAGTAGTTGACAAATCCGGGTTAGTGTGTTATACTCTAATCAAGAAAAGAGGAAAGGACACAACAAACAATGTTCACTCTCAAGTTTGACAATCACACCACCATTTTTGAAGATGCCGCTTCTGCTATCAACACCGCATGGGCCATGACTATTGAGAGATTCGCCAAGGTTGCCACGGTGACCGACCCCGATGGTAAAGTGATTTACACCGCCAAGGCGTAAAAAAAGTTGAAAAAAGGGCTTGACAAACAGCCCGGCCTGTGCTATAATCTAATCAGAAAGAAACAGAAGAAAGGCAAAAACTATGGAATACTATGTATCATCTTCCCATTACGCTGGCTTAAACATGAAATACATGAACGGCGTTTTTCACTCTAAGAAATGGGCAGAAGTTAAAGCAGAGTGTGAACATCGTTTTGCCAATCGTTTAGATGTATTCATCTATCTTGACGATGAACTAATTGCTACTGGCGACCCCTATCTGGGATGCTTCACTATCAAAGACAAGAAAAAGATTGTGGCCCCTGCTCCGCAATACGCCAACATCATGACCAATGATAAAAAAGAGCAGCGTTGGGCCATGCTGGACTACAAAAGGAAGCAAGGCAAAAAAGTTTTAGATACTATCGCCTACTTGAATAAATAAGAGCCGAAAGGCTCTTTTTTACAGGGTGACAAATCCCGAAAACGGGTGCAAGCACCCCGAAAAATTATAGCACAGCTCTCGCGAAAAGTCAAGAGCGATTTTGTGAACAAATTATGAACAAAATAATTTCCTAAAATTATCAAAAAACTATTGACAAGTAGCCCGGGGTGTGTTATAATTTAATCAGAAAAAAGAAAGAGAGAAAAACAAAAATGTTCCAGATTATGACTACCACCACGAATCACGGCACCTGCTACTCTAACATGTTCAACAGCGAATGGGCGGCTAACATGGTAGCTATTGGCTATGTGCGACACTATGACGAAGTAACCAAAGCCGAGATTGTCAATCTTGAAACAGGCGAAATTATCCAGACTTACACAAAATAATTTGAAAAAGGGGCTTGACAAATGCCCGGATACATGCTATAATACATACAGAAAGAAACGAAAGGGGAACAAAACAATGAAGCTTTTTAAGAGAAACAAAGTGCAGAAGGTCAACCCCACTCACGTAATGGCATGGGCGGTGGTAAAGCTGGAAGATGGTACTATCAAGCTTCCGGCCACTAGTGTGGCATTTGCAGTGCTGGTATCCAATCAGTTTGAGAATGGGGCCAAAAAGGTTGAGTGGACCTTCAACGGCACAGAGTGGCACAGCGCCACCCCTGATACGTGGGATGTGTATTGGCTGGAAGGTTGCTAAAAAAATTTGAAAAAGGGGCTTGACAACAAGCCCCTTTTGTGTTATACTCTAATCAGAAAGAGGGACGGGGAGTGGCACCGAGGGGGGCGCAAACACTGGGGCTACCAAAAAAAAAAAAAAAAAAAAAAAAAAAAAAAAAAGATTTTTTAAA
>Ga0247611_10006499_pt1 | contig 14983 bp, 13 predicted proteins | sample 177DNAGHGhighgp2_FD_192422 | JGI IMG/M metagenome (GOLD analysis project Ga0247611, IMG submission 192422) | Sheep rumen microbial communities from Palmerston North, Manawatu-Wanganui, New Zealand - 1770 DNA GHGhigh gp2 | ecosystem: Host-associated > Mammals > Digestive system > Stomach > Rumen...
GACCAAGAAGAACAGTAACGCACTCGACGAGGAAATCCTCCGTATGCGTCAACTCCTCAACCAGAAACTGCAAGACATGGACCTCTCCGTGCGTGCTCTCAACTGCTTGAAGGCTGCTGAAGTAGAGACTCTTGGCGAACTCGTTAAGTACCACCGCGCTGACCTGCTCAAGTTCCGTAACTTCGGTAAGAAATCCCTCACCGAACTCGACGAACTGCTCGAGCGCAACGGCCTCGCCTTTGGTATGGACATCTCGCGCTATCGTGCGCTGGATTAATTAAATCATAAATTATAAATTTGAAATCATAAATTGATTTATTATTATGCGTCATAATAAGAAATTCAACCACCTTAGCCGCAAGGCCAACCATCGCGCAGCGATGCTGAGCAACATGGCTTGCTCGCTGATCATGCACAAGCGTATCAGCACGACCCTCGCTAAGGCTAAAGCGCTCCGTATCTACGTAGAGCCGATCCTCACCCGCGCGAAAGAGGACAACATGAACAACCGTCGTTTGGCTTTCTCCCTGCTCAAGCAGAAAGAGGTCGTTACCGAACTCTTCCAGAATGTAGGCGAGAAGATCGCTAACCGTCCGGGTGGTTACACTCGTATCCTCCGCACGGGCTTCCGTCTGGGCGATGCTGCTGAGATGTGTATCATCGAGCTCGTAGATTACAACGAGAACATGCTCAAGGAGACCAAGAAAGCAACTAAGAAAGCTACCCGCCGCGCAGGTAAGAAGGCCGTTAAAGAGGCCGTAGAGGAAGCAGAAGTAGTAGCTGAGGCTCCGAAGGCTGAGGAAGCAGCAGAGGCATAAATCATAAATTTGAAATCATAAATCTCAAATTGAGTTATGTTTCTAGATGCTACCAAACATAACGAAAACGTTACAGATCTCGCCAACTGCAAGGTTGGCGAATCTGTTTCCGTTTCCGGTATGATCCATAACGTCCGCGTCACGAAGTGGGGTGGTTTCATCGTCCTCCGCAAATCGCGTGGTCTGCTCCAAGCCGTTGTCTCCAACGAGACCTCTAAGTTCTTCGACGAGACAGGCGCAGAGATAGCCATGAACGACCTCTGCCGCGAGATGGCAATCACCCTCACCGGAACGGTTAACGAGGCGAAGATCAAAGACCCTGCAGCCTTCTACAACACCATTGAGATCGCTGTGGCTGAGGTGCACGTACTCTCGCGTCCGACTACCGCCGAAGTAGTGGACATGAACGCCCTGAAGTTCGGCGACGAAGAGACACTGCTGCGTTATAAGTTCGATAACCGTCAGGTCACTCTCCGTAATCCGCGTGATATGGCGATCCTCAAGGTACAATCGACCATCGCACGTGCTTTCGGTGAGTTCCTCAGCGCCAACGGCTTCACCCAGATCTTCACTCCGAAGATCGTGAGCGAAGGAGCAGAAGGCGGCGCGAACGTCTTCAAGATGGATTATTTCGGCAAGCAGGTGTACCTCGCGCAATCGCCGCAGTTCTACAAACAGATTGGCGTGGGCGTTTACGAGCGTGTCTTCGAGATCGCTCCGGCCTATCGCGCAGAGAAACATGCGACGAGTCGTCACCTCAACGAGTATATCTCCCTCGATGTGGAGATGGGCTTCATCAAAGGTCAGGAAGATGTCATGACGCTCGAGGCAGCTTTGCTCCGCCATATCATCGCCGTCGTAGAGCGCGATTGTGCGCACGAGCTGCAACTGCTCAATGCGGTGAACCCCGTATTGCCCGAGCAGGTTCCGGCTTGGAAACTCTCTGAGGTGCATGAGATCCTCTTTGAGAATCATCTCTGCGAAGCAGATCACCGTGGTGAAGACGACCTCGCTCCCGAGGAAGAACGTGCTATCTGCAAATATGCATATGACAAATACGGAAGTGATTTCGTCTTTGTAACGCATTTCCCGTCGGAGCACCGTGCTTTCTATGCGATGGACGATCCTGAGGACCCGTCACTGACATTGAGTTTCGACCTCCTCATGCGTGGTCTGGAGATCACTTCCGGCGGTCAGCGTATGCATAAAGAAGCCGATTATCGCGAGAAGATGATCCGTCGTGGCATGAACCCCGATGCGTTCCATTTCTACCTCGATACCTTCAAGAACGGCATGCCTCCTCACGGCGGTTTTGCCATCGGTCTGGAGCGTATCACGGCTTGTTTCCTGGGCATCGCGAACGTCAAAGAATGTTCCATGTTCCCGCGTGACATCAACCGCGTAGCGCCGTAAAAGAAAATCATCGCAAGCCCACCATTCCGGTGGGTTTGCTGTTTTTTGTTGTATGGGGAAATGACGTTATTTAGTGGTCACTATGTGGTAACGTAAATGACACATGAATGCGCAATGAAATACAGGATAATCATCCCACAAATAGCAAAGACAATAGTGATTGCTTGTCGAAAGCAAAGAAGTTGATTTATCTACGCAAAATGAATAAAATTTCATTTTATTTTAAAAAAAATGTGCGAATGTTTGCATATGTGCATTTTTTGTTGTATTTTTGCAGCGCAAAATGAGTATAACTCAACATAATTAACTGAATAATTAACCAAAAATCATTTCTATCATGAAAAAAATCTTTTCTATTTTGATGGCCGTGTTGTTTGTCGGTAGCATGTATGCTGCTGACGTAACCGACACGATTGCCATGAAGGGATTTGCAGGCATTACGACTAATAGTTATCAAAACCAGACAAAGTCAGGTGTTTCTGCAAAGGGAGTAGACATGGTGGCTTATGCTTACAATGGCTCTACCGGTCAGGTTCGTGGCAATAAGACGGCGGTTGCCGGTGCCAGTGTTACCGCAGATGACGACAGTAAAAACTGGTCGCTGTATAACTCAGCAGCAATGCCGGGTACTATTAAGTCGATTAAGGTAACGCAAGCGGCTACTGGAACCACCCCAAAATTCCAAAACAAACTGTATGTTTCGTTGGGAACTGCTACACAGGGTGACGTTACTGCAATTACGTCAGCCCAGGCGCAGGATGACGGTGCTACGGCGAATGAAATCAATTTCACGATTGATGCTTCGAAAAAGTACACATACTTTAAGTTATTGAGTACGGAGAAGTTTACGAGTGGCAGTGTTTCTGACGTTAAAGTAATGGTGACTTATGAGAAAGCAGAGTCATCGACAAAGACGTATTATCTGACGTTGAGTTCGGACTGGGCTGGTTGGCCTGCGAAGTATGCAATCTACTATTTTAAGAGTTCCGATAACACTCAGAACGGATGGTCGGAGTTCATGACGGCCGTTCCCGAAGAGGACAATACCTATATTGGAACTATTCCGGCGGGTTATGACAAGTTGATCTTCGTTCGTTTTGACGGTAATAAAGCCTCTACCGGTAACTGGGATGACAAATGGAGTCAGACGGTAAATCTGACCGCTCCAACGAATGACAATGACTGGTTTACGGTAACTTCCGGCGGTACGGGAAGCGAGTGCAACGGTGTATGGTCGAAGCATGGAGAACCAGTCATTCCTGCGAAATTCTATATCACAGGTGACTCTGCGTTGGTAACCGATGCCGGTGCTCCGGGTAAGGCATGGAATCCCGATGCAATTAAGTCGGAGACCGATACATTCACGTTGAAGAACCTGAAAGCCGGTCAGGAGTATATCTTGAAACTGACGCTGAACGGCACTTGGGTAGGCGAGAATAACATAAAGGGTTACAATGAGTTGACGGAGAAGACCCCGGGTTTGAAGGATATCAGCAATGATCATAACATCGGCTTCAAGTTGAACGAGGCAGGTGATGTTCAGGTTATATACAAAGACGGCGAGACTCCAGTCTTCAAATTGGTAGGTAACTTCTTTGTTGAGATTCCTCATTATTTCATCGCAGGTACGATGACTAACTGGAAAGACGAGATGGTTGAACTCCTTCCGTTGGAGGAGAAGACTGACAGCCTCGGTGTGGCGCTGAACCTCAAAGCAGACAGCCTCTATCTCTATAAGATTGTACGCGTACAAGGAACGGATACTGCTTGGTATGGTCTCGATGGCGATGCTACGATGAAGTATGGCAATAGTACCGGTTGGTATATCTATAAGTCAGAAGGCGAAAAGAACCAAAAGAATGTTGGCCTGCAGACGACGAAAGAAGGTGATTATCCGTTCGTACTGAAAGTAAAGGAAGACCATCTGGAGGTAAGCGTTACCATCCCGGCTCGTTACTATGCTAAATACGCACCGAACTGGGAGTGGGCACAGTTGATCGAGAAGGAAGGCAAGTGGCTGACCGACACGATTGTATATGCGGGTATTGGCGTTAATATCAATGTGAAGGCATCCGATGAAGGTAACATGTTCTTCAGTAACACCGTTGAGGAAGAAGGTGTACGTCCGATCGCAGGTGATGAGATTGCCGAACTTGACACCGTTCAGTTCAGCTTCAATCCGGTTGACACGACGCTGACCGTATCGCTCATCAGCAAGTATGTTGCTCCTGCTATCCATTACTACGTGGCAGGTACGATGACTAACTGGAAAGACGAGATGGTTGAACTCCTTCCGTTGGAGGAGAAGACCGACAGCCTTGGCGTTTCGCTCAATCTGAAAGCAGACAGCCTCTATCTCTATAAGATTGTACGCGTACAAGGAACGGATACTGCTTGGTATGGTCTCGATGGAGAGGCTACGATGGAGTATGGCAATAGTACCGGTTGGTATATCTATAAGTCAGAAGGCGAAAAGAATCAGAAGAACGTAGGTCTCCAGACGACGAAAGAAGGTGATTATCCTGTAACCTTGGTTATCAAGGAAGATCAGCTGATAGTAAGCGTTGTAATCCCGAAACCGGATACGAAGTACTATGCGAAATACGCAGACAAGGCCGGTGAGTGGAACTGGAAGTTGCTGACCGAGAAGGAAGGCAAGTGGCTGACCGACACAATCGTTTACTACGGCGGTGGTATGAATATCCATAGTGCTGCTGAAGGTGACGGTAAGTACTTCGCAGAGATCGCTGGTGTTGCGGCAAAAGACACGGCCTTCTTTACCTTCAATCCGGAAGACAGCACGTTGGTTGCAACGGTAGTTGGTAAGTATATCAAACCGTTCCCGGTAATGCAGATCGCAGGTCAGTGGGATATGGAAGGCGAGAACTGGATTGTAAATAACATGGTACTCGCAGCAGACTCGTTGACCGCTACCTATGAGGTGTCGCTTGAGAAGGGTGATTATGAATTTAAACTCATCAAGGATGGCAAGTGGATCACCAAGGCGAACGGAGGTGAGCCTTATGGTCTGCATCGTACATGGCCGGGCGTAGCAGGAGTCGTAGACGAAGCGACCGAGAACTTAAAAGTTACGGCCGATGTAGCGGGTAAGTACTTGTTCACTTGGACGTTTGCTAACGACTCCATCGGAATTACCTTCCCGGATAAACCGGAACCGAAATTGGCAGACGGTTACTATCTCGTAGGTAAGTTCAGCGGCGTGGATGCTTGGTCAGTTGAAGACCTGTCCGCAGCGAAGTTGTTTGCTGTAAATCCCGAAAACGACAAAGAATATCAGTTGAACATTACGCTGGCTGTTGAAGACTCGCTGAAAGTGGTTTATGTAGCGGACGATGTAATTACTACATGGTTCCCCGCCGAGGGAGATAACTACGGTGTAGATGCCAACCACGCAGGTGCTACTACCATCTATTTCCGTCCGGATTACCAAGGCGGCGAAGATTGGTTCGCAGGATGCTTGTATGTGGTCCCGACCAGCACGGTGGATATCAACATCACCAACGATGGTGTTCAGGCAATCAAAGTGCTCCGCAATGGTCAGATCCTGATCATCAAGGGCGAGAAGACCTATAATGCACAAGGAATTCTGGTTGAATAGATGGAATAGTGAATACGAAAGAGAGGGACGCATTCTGCATCCCTCTCTTTTTCTATATGGAAATATTTTTTTATTGCATCCTGATTGCTTCTCTAATCAGCGGAGCGATCTCCGTATTATCGTGCCATCCGGAGAAGAGCGCTGCATTCACGCCGGTAGAGAAGATCGGAACGGAGTGCGCAGTATGCGCGAAGGTAGTCCAACCGACATGGGCTTTCTTATTGAGCAATGCCACTCCAGCTTCTCCCAGTTTGTTGATGCTTTTATACATCGTTTTGGTGTCTTTGGTCTTCTTGGCACAGGCTGCTTTATATAGCGCTTTCAGTTCCTTCTCTTCGTCGCTTGTGATCTCTACGGACTCCCAGAAACCTAACTGCTCGCGGTAGATGGTCTGTACCTGCTCCCAAGTGGGTTTCTTGTTGTCTTTGAATAGTTGCGAGAAAAGGTCGCTGATGATCCATTGGGAACACTTCTGGTTATGCAGCAAATCGAGATGCAAGGTGTAGTCGCTGTTGCCCAATGCCATTCCGCCCGTTTCATGGTCGGCCGTTACTACAATCAGTGTCTCGTCCGGATGCGCCAGATAGAAATCGTATGCCACGCGCATCGCTTCGTCCATATCCCATACTTCGCCGAACGCTGTAGCCGCATCGTCGCCATGGCAAGCATAGTCGATCATTCCGCCTTCTACCATCATAAAGAACCGGTCATAACGGGAGTTCAGGAACGGGATGGCCGTACTGACAATCTGTTTTAAGGTCAGGTCGCCTGCTTTCCGGTCAATGGCCTGGCGTAAGTTATCGCCGTGCTTGGCTCCCTGGTCATCGTCTTTCTGAACCAGAATCATCTTACTGATATCTGACTTCTGAAGACTGACGGCTTCTTCGTACCCATGTGCAATCACGTAACCTTGCTTTTCTGCTGCCCGGTAGAGGTTCACTTTCTTGTCGTCGTGTTTACCTTGCGGATGATGGAATCCTGCCCCGCCGAAGAAATCGAACTTACTCTCAATCAGTTGCTCTCCTATTCTATAATATTTATTGCGCTTGGGCACGTGCGCGTAGAAGGCAGCCGGCGTAGCATGGTCGATAGCAACCGTCGTCATGATGCCGATTCCCCATCCCTGCGCCTTCAGTTCCTCTGCTATCGTAGGGATAAAAGCGGAGTCCTGATCAAGACCCAGCATACCGTTTTTGGTCTTTTTCCCGGTCGCCAGACACGTACCTGCGGCTGCGGAGTCTGTGATACCATTGCTCTTCGAATACGAAGAAGCGCTACCCGAATACGGGAAAGTCGTCATGAGCGTCTGTACACGCCCGAGCGGTTGGCCCTGCAATGCCGAACGATACATCTCCGCGCCTAACACCTGATTGCTACCCATCCCGTCTCCAATGAAATAGAAGACGTACTTGAGTTCGCCGAAAGAGTACAGTGTACAAAGTACAGCGCACCAAATAAGTAAGATTCGTTTCATAAGATTATTGTTGGTTCGTTGATTTCTTTTCGCTATTCGCGGCCTGCCTTTTCCGCTCCGCCTGACGATGGCGTTTGCGTTTGCGCGCCTCACGGCGTTTTTCGGCCTGGTGTGCCTCGCGCTCTTCGGGCGTCATATGAGGCGGCGGTTCAATGCCCTGTTCAATAAGCCGCTGGTCCTGAATCTGCTGCTGATGTTCGATCATCCGTTCTTTGTCTTCGCGCATCAGCGCTTGCACCTCTTTCATGGGAAGTGGCTCATGCTCCAGCAGATCTTCGTAAATCAGGAGCGTAGCCCAGGCATCCGTGGAGGCATAGCGCGCCTGTTCGGGCGTGAGATGACTGTTCTCCCAATTGGTTAACTGCTGCGTTTTCGATATCTTCTTACCAAAGCAGATCGCGAAGATCTTCTGTAGTCCCAGATCCAGAATACCGTATTGGGCAACCATCGCTTGGATATCTACGCAGTTAGTCGGCGTGAAATTACGTCTTCGCCTCAGACCGTTGATGTCATCGCGGAAAGCGAGACCGACCTTGCAGATCTTCGGATTAGCGAAGATGTCGGCTAACTCCTGCGGCAAGCCTACGTGCGTGAGACGGAAGAGATAACAGCGCTCGTGCGTAGCGATCTGTACCAGCGCTGTAGGGTAGTGTGTGCCTCGCTGAAAACTAGGACGAGCCTCCGTATCAACTCCGATCACTCTTTGCGAACGCAGATAAGCCACCGCATCGGCTACCATCTCAGGTTTATCCACCACGATGACTTCGCCTTCAAACGCTGCTAACGGCATCCACTGCAGCAGCTCCTTACTGATTCTATGCGGGTAGTGATTGGGTAGCAAGGTCTTAACAATTAGAAGTTGTCTGATACGTTATGCGCTAGCGCGTGCAGCGCGCGGAGAACAGCCAGCAGTTTCTGTCCCCAGTGCTCTTCAAACCCAGTGCGACAGGCTATCACCGCATCATGCATAATGGATTCTTGCCCGGTTTGGAAAGCCGCCGCCATGTCTTTTAATTCCTGATAGATATCGGCCAGTCCTTCGGAGATGTAAGCCGTCTGCACTTCATCGGTATAAATACCCCGATCTACAAACACATCCAGATAGGCATCGTCTTGGCCCAATAGGTTACGAATACCTACCAACGCGTAGTTATAATCCTCCTCCGTCACAAACCGCTGCGGCTCTTCGTCCAGCATCGGTTCTTCCTGCTCTACCAAGCGCGTCCGCAGATACAGCACAGGCAATAGGCGTAACATCTGTTCACGCCATTCCTCTACCTCGTATTCGCTGCATTTCTCCATCAGCAGACAAGCCTGTACAGCCGCGGTCACAAAAGCAATCGTACTATCCTTATAAATGAATGATTTCGGGTTCCCGGAACCCTGACCGAAGTCGTTCTCCATACTTCATTTTAATAAAAAACATGCAAAGATATAGAAAAATTTTGAAATATGCAAAAAAATGTGTAACTTTGCACCGTTTTTTAATTCTTATTGATATGAAAAAAGGTTTTGTACTTGCATTTTTGGTGATGAGTTTGGCTGTTTCAGCCCAGACAGTTAATCCATTGACCATCGAGTTGGGTAACTTTAACTTGGATTCTCTTCGTACGCTGTATAGCGCCGAGCCGACGATGTATCGTGCTTCGCTGGAGGTACTCGAGCAGAATGTTCAGAAGCAATTGGATGCCGTTGCGCTGGTAAAAAAGGAGATTAAGGCCGAGCAGAATCATGCGAAAGAGTTGGCTAATTCGTTGAAAGTGGCTTCGAAGATGACTGCTGCGATGAAGAAACTCTATAGCAAAGAGGAAGCAGAGTTGAAAGCGATGCAGAAGACGGTTGACAAACAGCAGAAGTCGTTTGCCAAGCAAAAAGATCTGAACCAAGACACACGCGATAGCTATAACCTGTTCTTGGAGAACGAGCAGAAAGAGTTGAGTTACTCGCTGCGCGAAGTGGCTGATCGTCAGCGTGCTATCACCGATCTGGAGACGTATGTTCAGACCACGCAAGGTCAGTTGCAGAACTTCCAGCAGGAGATTACCCAGAAAACGGCTTCTTTGGTTCAGATTGAGACGGAACTCAAGACCCGCATGACCACGGTAAAGGCTGAGAAGAAAGCGGCAAAAGGACTCCAGTAAAAATCCATAACAACATACCCTTATGAGAGTAGTTAATTTATCTGAGCAAAACAGTGTGCTCAATCAATTCCTTCGCGAGATACGCGATGTGAATATCCAATCGGATCCGCTTCGTTTTCGTAGAAACATTGAGCGTATCGGCGAGTATATGGCTATCGAAGTCAGCAAGGCGCTGAACTATCAGCCCACAGAAGTGCAGACTCCGCTGGCTACCACTACAGTCAATACGATCAGCGATCAATTGGTGTTAGCTACTGTCTTGCGTGCAGGTCTGCCCTTGCATCAAGGGTTCCTCAATATCTTCGATCGCGCCGAGAACGCTTTCTTGAGTGCTTATCGCCGCGTTAATAAAGAGGGAAAACTGGAGATTGTGGCGGAGTATATGGCAGCTCCTTCTATTGAAGGCAAGACGCTGATTATTGCCGACCCGATGTTAGCTACCGGTATGTCGATGGAGGTGGGTTATCTTGCTTTGCTTCGTCATGGCAAACCCAAACACACGCATTTATGCTCCGCAATCGGTACGCCGCAAGCGATTGAGACGCTGCGTAAGTCGCTCAACGATAGTCCGGATGTGACCTTGTGGTGCGCTGCGGTTGACCCGGTTTTGAACGAGAAGAAATATATCGTTCCCGGTTTGGGTGATGCAGGCGATTTATGTTACGGAATTAAGATCCATCTCTCTGACCGTGACTAAAAAAACGATCATATCTTTCATGCCTGCTGTCTTGGTGACAGCAGGCATTGCTTTACTCAGTCTATGGGAGAATCCGCAACTGCCTCCGTCAATAGCAGCGGATGATAAGATTGTTCATGGGCTGATGTACATGTGTCTGGCTGTCGTCTGGTTAGTGCCGATCCAGGTGCACCTTCGCAAGCGTAAACTCCTCCTTCTTACCTATTGCACGGTCTGGGCTTGCGTGACGGCATACGGCGTTCTGATGGAGATGCTGCAGCGCTTTTGTACCCTCACCCGCACCGGTGAGATGGCAGATGTATATGCCGACGCTATCGGTGCGCTGGGCGGACTTTTCATCTGTCTCGTCCTCGTCTTAATTCGCCATTTTCTGACGAAGAAAAAGCAAAAAACAACCCCTTCCCGTTGAGTGCCCCGTTATACGATATTGCCCTGTCGTTTCTTTATCGCACCCGTTTGCGAAAGAACCTCGCGTTGCTGGATCATTACGGTTCAGCTGAGGAAGCATGGAAACATCTGGATGAGCCCAATATGCAGAGCAGTTGGGAGCGTGCGGAGCGGGAAATGGAATGGGCCGAAGCGCATGGTATTCGTATCTGGACTTTGGCCGATGAGGCATATCCCTATCGCCTGAGGCAGTGCCCGGATCGACCTGTGCTGCTGTACTCCAAAGGCAATGTGCGGCCGTCTGACGGGCATATCGTTTCTATCGTCGGTACACGTCGTCCTACGGAACGAGGTGTGGAACTCACCCAGCGATTGGTGCATGATCTGCATGATCGATTGGAGTCCGTCACGATCGTGAGCGGCGGAGCCTATGGGATTGATATCACGGCGCATCGTACGGCAATCAAAGAGGGCATACCTACGATTATCGTTCCGGCGCATGGACTGGATCGCATCTACCCCTATAATCATCGTCCGGAGGCTGTTGCTTCGTTGGAACATGGCGGTTTGCTGACTGAGTTTCCTTCGGAAACGGAACCCATCGCGGCATATTTTGTACAGCGTAATCGGATTGTAGCCGGATTGGCGGATGCCGTGGTGGTGGTAGAGTCGCGTGAACGAGGCGGTAGTCTGATTACGGCGCAGATGGCGGCGGATTATAGTCGTGATCTGTTCGCTTTTCCCGGCAGACCGTCTGATCCTTCTTCGTTGGGTTGCAACCAATTGATTAATCGTCATAAAGCGCAACTTATTGATGACGCGGAAGATCTGATTGCGGCGATGGGATGGAAGACACGCACCGAAGTCTCGCAGCCCGTTCAAACCCAACTGATAGGTTTGATGGACGATCTGACGCCTACCCAACAAACCATTCTTACCAAACTCCAAGAGGCGGAAGAAGGTATGCATATCAACCTCCTCGTTATGGAATTGGAGTTGCCTTATAGCGACGTCTCGTCCGATTTGATGCTCTTGGAACTCCAAGGCCTTGTTCGCTCTCTTCCCGGCGGCATTTATCGCTTTTCTTCACGCTAATCACCACTCTTTAAACCTTAAACGAGTAAAAAATGCATTTTTATTTGCATAAATGCAAATTTTTTTGTACCTTTGCACCCGCAATTTAAAAAACGCGTTTTTTATGAATGATTTTCTGAAGTATCTGGGAGTTGTACTCCTGCTTTTGGGCGTGGTATGCCTTATCGTATATAGATACGCTTGCCCTGTGAACGGCCTTCTGATTGCTAGCATGGTGCTCGAGGTAAGCGGCATTCTCGCTTTTATCTTTATCAACAAAGCCCTGCGTTAATCGATGTCTGCTCAGGGTGGATTTAGTGGCGGTGTGAAGTATCATTTGACGGGCATGTACCAGGACTGGTTCCTGGATTATGCTTCGTATGTGATACTCGAGCGCGCTGTGCCGGCTATTGAGGATGGTCTCAAGCCTGTGCAGCGTCGTATTTTGCATGCCATGAAGACGGTGGACGACGGTAAGTACAACAAGGTTGCCAATATCGTCGGCCAGACAATGCAATACCACCCTCACGGCGATGCTTCTATCGGCGATGCACTCGTCCAATTGGGGCAGAAAGATCTGCTGATTGATTGCCAGGGTAACTGGGGAAACATCCTTACGGGGGATGGCGCTGCAGCTCCTCGTTATATCGAGGCGCGCCTCTCTAAGTTTGCGCTGGAGACGGTCTTTAATGCGAAGACGACCGAGTGGATGAAGTCCTACGACGGACGTAAAAACGAGCCGATTCATCTGCCGATTAAGTTCCCGTTGCTGCTGGCGGAAGGTGTAGAAGGTATCGCGGTCGGTTTGAACTCGAAGATTCTGCCGCATAACTTCAATGAGCTTTGCGATGCTTCTTTGGCGTACCTGCGCAATGAAGAGTTCCAGCTCTTCCCGGATTTCCCGACGGGCGGCGTGATCGACGTAACGAAGTATAACGATGGTGAACGGGGCGGTTCGGTGAAGATTCGTGCTCGTATTCAAAAGGCGGACGACAACAAGACGCTTATCATCACCGAGATTCCGTTCGGAACTACCACTTCGAAAATCATCGAGACTATTCTTAAGGCGAACCAAAAGGGAAAGATTAAGATTCGTAAGATTGATGACTTTACGGCTGATCAGGCGCGTATTGTGGTGCAACTGGCACCCGGTTCGTCGTCCGACAAAGCCATCGACGCCCTCTATGCGTTCACCGATTGCGAAGTGAACATCAGTCCCAACTGCTGCGTGGTGGAGAATAAGAAACCGATCTTCACTTCGGTCAGCAATCTCCTCCGCCTCTCTACCGATAACACCAAAGCCCTGCTTAAATGGGAATTGGAGATCGAGAAAGGCGAACTGGAAGAGAAATATTTCTATACCTCGCTGGAGAAGATTTTCATTGAGAATCGTATTTATAAGCAAGAGGGATACGAAAACGCCACTTCTAAAGAGAAACTCATCGAGTTCGTGGATGAAGCCCTCACGCCGTTTAAGCCCCAACTCATCCGCGAGGTACGCACCGAGGATATTGAAAAACTCTTCGAGATCCGAATGATCCGTATCACCAAGTTCGACTCCAAGAAAGCGGACGAACTGATGAAGGATCTCGAGAAGAAGATCAAAGCTTGCGTGAAGAACCTCAACCATCTGACGGACTATACCATCGCTTGGTTCGAGATGCTGAAGAAGAAATACGGCGAGGCATATCCGCGTCGTACGGAGGTGCGTAACTTCGGCGCGATCAATGTCAAAGCCGTCGTAGAGAACAACGAGAAACTCTACATTAACCGCGAGGAAGGCTTCGTGGGAACGGGTCTCAAGAAAGACGAGTTCCTCTTCAACTGCTCCGATATCGACGATATCATCGTCTTCCACAAGGACGGTAAATACAAGGTGATGAAGGTGGCGGAGAAACTGTTCGTCGGAACCGATATTCTTCATATTGCTGTCTTCCAGCGTGGCGACGAACGAACGGTGTATAACGTCGTTTATCGCGATGGTAAGAAGGGCACGTATTTCATGAAGCGCTTCAACGTCACCGGTGTGGCGAAAGATAAAGAATACGATCTCACGCAAGGAAAACCGGGTTCGAAGATCGTGTACTTCACGGCGAACCCCAACGGAGAAGCGGAAGTGATTCGCGTGGTACTCAAGCCGCAGTTGCATCTGAAGAAACTGGAGGTTTGCAAGGATCTTTCCGAACTGGCCGTCAAATCGCGTACGGCGCGTGGAAACGTGTTGACGAAGTTCGACGTGAAGAATATCACTTTGAAGCAGAAAGGTCATTCTACGCTGGGCGGACGTAAGGTTTGGTTCGATGCCGACGTGCTGCGTGTCAACTATGACGAGCATGGTATCTATCTGGGTGAGTTCTGGGATGAAGATCGTATCCTTGTCATCAATAACGATGGTACTTATTATACCACTTCGTTCGACCTTACTGCCCATTTCGAAGATAATATCCGGCGTATTGAGAAGTTGGATGCCGAGAAAGTATGGTCGCTTATCCAATGGAATGGCGAGCTGAAATATTACTACGGCAAACGCTTCAAACTCGATGATGCCAATGCGAAAGTGCAATCGATGTTAGGCGATGATAAAGACTCCCGCATCGCTGTACTCTCTGATCGGGAGGAAGCTACTTTCCGTATCACCTTCGCGGACGAGAAACATGAACCGATTGAGATCCTCATGGCGGATTTTATCGATGAGAAATCGGCGAAGGCAAAGGGTAAACGCGTGACGACGCTTGAGGTAGCTTCTATTGAAGATATCACGCCCGAACCGGTGATTGAAGAACCGGAAGAGGAAGAGGGTATAGAAGAGCCGGAGACGGATACGGAAGAAACTACGGAAGAGACTGAGGCATCGGAATCTTCTGATCAGTCCATCGAAGTAGAGGGCGTCAAGATGACCTTCGAAAAACCCGCTGATACACAACTCGATTTATTCTAATGGAAATCATCTTAGGCAGTCAATCTCCTCGCAGACGAGAGCTAATGGCAGGTTTAGACCTGCCATTTACGGCTATCTCTATTGATGCCGATGAGACCTATCCTGCGGACCTGCAGGCCGGCGATATACCTTATTATATCTCGCGCGCGAAAGCGCATGCATACGAGGCGGCGTTGAAGGAGAATCAATTGCTCATCACTGCCGACACCATTGTTTGGTTAGAGGGGCGGATGTTAGGTAAACCGCATGATGAAGCCGAGGCTGTTGAGATGCTGCAGGCGCTGCGTAATAAGACGCACCAGGTATATACCGCCGTTACTTTTGCGCAGAAAGGAAGAGATTTGAAGACGATTGTCGATTGCACGGATGTGACATTCGGGGATCTCTCTGAAGAAGAGATTGCGCATTATGTAACTCGTTAT
>Ga0247611_10006500_pt1 | contig 14981 bp, 17 predicted proteins | sample 177DNAGHGhighgp2_FD_192422 | JGI IMG/M metagenome (GOLD analysis project Ga0247611, IMG submission 192422) | Sheep rumen microbial communities from Palmerston North, Manawatu-Wanganui, New Zealand - 1770 DNA GHGhigh gp2 | ecosystem: Host-associated > Mammals > Digestive system > Stomach > Rumen...
AGCTAATTCCATAATAACTTCCGTAAAACTACGGAATTGACCATCAGTAGTTTTCATTGTAATACCAACAGACTTTAAGGCAGCATCAACTTTGTTAAACGCTAATTCCTCTCCTTCACTGTCAACCAGTTTGGCAGGATCGCTCTTCATTTCGCCATAGCGCGATGCAATTGATTTAAACGCTGAGCCAATGTTATTAGCTGATTCACGAGTAACAGCAATAACAGTTGCCATCATTGCAGAAGTTTCTTGGAATGAAGAGCCAACAGATTCCATAGAAGATGCAGTTCTTGTCATTGCTTCTGCCAATTCTTGTGTACTAACTGCGGTAGAAGCAGCTAAGGCAGAATAAACATCTACAACTGTATTGGCTTCTGACAATTCCATTTTAAAACCACGTATGGCAGTTGTCATATAGTCTGTCGCATTAGCATAGTCCAAACCAGAAATTTTTGACATCTTTAACGTTTCATTTGTTAAAGACATAACATCTTGGGTTTGTAACGAAATGTTCCTAATAGTGCGCTACGCTATTAGCGGGATAAAACCCTGCTCGCACTTTCATGCGAAGTCCAGACTATCTCTTAACCGTATTTTACGGCCATCCCCATTTCGGCATGCTTATGCCTACACTAACCTTGACGGTTAGTTAGTCGTTGAACCTTTCTCCCAATAGGAGACTTGGCTGCTGATTGCCCAATCCGCAATAGTATTACAAAAACCGCGCATTACTGCACGGTTGGTGTCATTGCGGCTCTAAGGGGTTTCCAGCAATTAAAGGATGTTCAGAGCTTAATGAAAAATTATTTCCTTTCCCAATAATATCCCGCACTAGTGCCATGACGATTAATAGCACTTTGTATAGCGCTATGACATACGCCCATAGCATTAGCCGCGGCTTGTATTGTAGGAAATTCTTGTATAAAATTATGTTGTTTATCAAACTGTAAGACAGGAACTTGGCCTTTATGGCCATTTTTCATAGAATACTCCATATTTTCTTGTTGAGTTACTTCACGTAAATTATCTAAACGATTATTACTACGATTACCATCAATATGATCGACAATTTTTGGACAATAACCATGAAATGTTTCAAAAATTAATCGATGAAGAGAATAATATTGATTTTCTATCCGAATCCTTATATAACCATTACGTATACTACCTTTTAATAGATAGCCAGTCTTCAAATTCATTATTTCTCCATCCATATTAACAGCATAATCGCCATTAAAAGGAAGTACTACCCAATGTTTTAATACATCTGCCCTTACATGTGCATCAGGAGACTTCTTCTCTTTCACAGCTAATATATTTTCTGAAGTAGTAACCCATTGTAAATTACTCGCACAATTATTTAATTTATTACCATCAATATGATGAACGACATCATAATCATTAGGATTTTCACAGAAAGCTTGTGCAACTAATCTATGTACTAAATAATTATATTGCTTTCCATTAAAAGTTAAATAAACAGTACGATATTCATTGCGTTCAACTGTACCTTGTAATACACGATTGCGTTTTTCACTCCATACCGTACCATCATCCCGAATTAAATAAGGAGTATCCTGTCCTTCAATTTGGATACGTTTTTCTTTCATACGTATCACCTCCAAAAGATAAGTAATAAAACAATAATTGTTATATTACGTTTTCCCCGGATGTCAACATTTTTTTAATCACTTTTTCACCATACTACCCTGTTGGTACCAGATTTGAGACACTTCATAAGCGCCTTGTATAGTAGTACCATATTGACTTGCCATTTTACTATATGTATCAATCTGACCCCACAAATCAGCCTGAGTCATATTAGTAACAATAGCAATATTAGTCATTACTTTATCTAATTCTCTAATATGATTCGCCGCTTCCCGCACCGCATTACGTGTAATATTAAGAACTTGATTAAAGCCCATGAAATTAGTAATTGCAGAACGAATAGATTGAATTGTATTGATTGCTTGCTGTTGTTTATTAAATTGAACATTGGTTTGCGCGAGTTCTTGGCGCAAATTATTTAACTGATTTGATAATTGGTCAGTAGCTAAACCGTTTTGCGCTTTATCCTTGGTATTCTTCGTAATACTTGCGGCTTCGCCATCCATTGCTTGCTGCACCATTTGCGCTGCAAGCGCCGCGGCTTTATCAGCAGATACTTGCTGGTCGGTTGCCATAATTAATTGTTGAATAAAATTAATTAATTGTTGCGATTCAGCCGATTTAGCGCTAATAACCCCTTGTTGATTCGCAATATTCGCATTAGCCTTTGCCGCTGCTTTTACTTGCGCATCAAACCAGTTTGTACCATCTTTACTATTTGCTTGTTCAATAATTTCAGAAAACAATTGGTTAATTTTCGCGCCACTTAGCTTTTTTATTTGCTCCATTTGAGCATTGTCCAACATAAACATTTCTTGTATACGTTGAAAAAAAGCATCGCGCTGACCCTTTTTGAACTGACCATTAGAATTAAAAAATTCTTGATAAGCATCGCCGCCAAGGGCGTTTTCAAGAGAATAAGTTAAGGTTCCTTGTTTTTTGTTGCCTTTTTTACCCGCTTTTAAAAACTTATCAATATCAGCTGCGGTTTGAATTTGTTTTTGATAATTTGCTACGGCTTCTTCGGCACGTTGCATTTCCTTATTTACAGACCGCATTTTAGATTCAACCGCGGTTTGAATTTGGTCTAAACTTTTATTAACCAGCGTAGGGTCAATACTATTTAAAAATGTTTTATTGCCAACATCATTTACAAAAGCATCACGAATACCTTGCTTCGTAGCGGCTAATTGTGTTTTAATGTCAGCCAAATCCTGCTCAAATTGCTTAAAAGTAGCAAGTTGATTAGAATCTAATTTTATATCTTTAAAATCAATACGGCTAATACTTAATTGCGCTTTCGCAAAAGCGTCTTCAATATTATCCAATGATTTTTCTGTTTGTTTAAATTGACTTTCAGACACAAAACCCTTGGCGGCCTGCACCTGAACTTTATCCATTTCTCGTTTAATTTGTTGAATTACTCCACTCAACTCTTTAAAACGAGCACTTTTTGGTTCCAAGGTATCCAATGTTTTTTGTAATTCATTTACAGACGACTGCATTACTTGTAAGCGCGCGCTTACATCAATCGTTACAGTTCCATTGGCACGATTCGCCATCGTTCATTCCTCCTTTTACTCTAAACAAAAAAAGAGCCACTTCCTCACACAAGGAAGTGGCTATTATTGCGCATCAATGTCCTCACCCAATCTAGTAATTTCCAAAATAAGGCTATTACGCACGTCACCGAAGCTTTCTGGTAAACCTATCATAGTAAAATTACCAACCGTTGGATTGGCCCTTTCTCCCAAGCGTAAGTTAATATCACTTACCACTCTCACTTTGGGCATATAAATTAAATTTGTATAATTAATGCCCTCATTTTCATCCTTGGCATAAAATTTACCCTCCAAGGTGAATAGTCCATTAAAGCGCTCCTTTTTCAAGGTATATATTAAAGCTTCTTTATTATATTGATAATAATAATCAATAATATATTGTTTAAGTGGGTCTGGCGCCAAATCTAAATTTTCCTTATTTGTGCCATGCACTTCAATACGATACAAGCCGGAATCTTCCTGCCATCCAACCCGTGTACCGTAATACTTTTGCTGCCCCACATCTCTATCATACTCATAAATGAAAGCTTTATGCTTTCTATCTGTTAAAAAATCCGCAGGCTCATATTCCAAATCCATATATTTATCTTGTTCCAACCACATTGGGCCTTCGCGTTTGGGAATAAATAATGGATTTTCTTGTGTTGGAGCCGCCATCATTTTAGTATTTAATAAAATACTAAAACTAATAGAAGATAATACTCCCTCAGATAGAGAGAAACTAACTTCTGAACGGTCTTCCCAAATTACGCGTGGCATATTAGCCCAGCCGCCACGCGCCATAATTACATTACTTTTTTCATTAACCGCAGCCATATTGATTTTTTCAAAATACAATACTGGCTCACCCGCTTCAAGTCGTCTATCGCCAAACGCCATATCAGTTTTAGCTTTAAGCACAACTTCATATAATTCTTTTATACCAAAATACTGATCTAACATAGGTTCATCACCTAAAATAAAAAGAGGTGCCCGAAGGCACCTCTTTTATTATATTATTACACTAAGGAACCGATGTCGTTTTCGCTACCTTCGCTACCAGTATCTTCTACTGCATAACGAATTAGCTTCATCATTTCCTTGTCACCGCGTTCATTAGAAGCACGGAGAACAGATAGGCTCATCTCGAAAGTACTTGGATCGCCTTCGGCTTCCAAAGTAATAGTAACATCGGAAAGTACCTTTGCACGCTCGATGACGAACTGGAAGGCTTCATCCTTACCAGTTTCCTGAGAACGCATAAAGGTATCACCTACTACACGATAAGTACCAGGGATGGTCTCAGGAGAAATAGTAACTTCAACTGCACTATTAGAAGAAGCCTGAGTAACCTTTTCAACCCAGAATAGACGAATACGGTCACCGGGAGCAGTGTCCTCTTCATGATCATCATCAATTAGACTAGGATTCTTGAACTTGATACTCTTGTTACCTTCAATTCTTACATATGCAGTACTAGAAGCACTACCACTCTCATCCTTATATAGTTGTGTACGTGTACCAGTAGTTAAATTAATTACTTGGATGGGATAACCTTCCATCGCGGCAGGAGTCATCTCAATACCGGTAAGATGATGCTTTGGCTTTGGTACATGACCATCAGCATCACAAACAACTTCCTCAGTATGACGAATCAAAACAGTTTCATCATCTGCGCCAGAACGGTGAATATGACCGCCCATCATGAAACGAAGAGACTCTAGGGAAATTAGAGCGTCTTCTAGGGTTACAGTAATGTCTTTACCATCATTATTGTTTTATTGTACCTAAACAATTTCTTATATTTTCATATAAGTTCAGACTATATCTTCACCATATTTTATATGGGTCTCGCGCTCAAATCAAGGTTTTTAGATTTACTTAGTCGTTGAACCTTCTATATTAAATAGCTTGGCTGCTGATTGCCTTAATACAGTTTTCCAGCAATTCACGAGATTTTTTTACTAATATATTACTATATAGGGGACCTATGGTAATTAAGTCCCAAGTAATTAGTTTCGGGTTGCCCCAGCCGCCTGTTGCGTCAACAGACTCAGCAGTAGTCTCAATAGTTGAGACTTTTAGTGTCATTTATATTTATTCATAAGCCTTATCTTATGAACCATATGGCTTTATATTTCTATAAAGATTAGACTATATCATCATTTGTTTCAATGTTCTGCGCTAACGAAGCAGGATTTTCTTCGTTTGTAGTCGTTGAGCCTTCTTGAAATCTCCAAATAAAATTACCCGCAGTTTTTCGCTGACCGTGGCAAACCGCACTAATACTTTTACTATTTACGCCTGTTTGTCGTTCGGCCTCCGCGCCGCTTTCATAACGAGCAATAAAATTCATATGCAAATCATATTGAATAACCGCTTTCTTAGTTGCGGCGATCATTTTTATAGTAGTATCTTTTCTAATAGTTTGATACTCTTCTTGTCTACGATTATTTTCATAAGAATGACGTGCATTTTCAGAAGAAGTACACCATTCTAAATTAGAAACATCATTATTATGAATATCATGATCTAAGTGATTTACATAACCTAAATGATTTGGATTTGGCAAAAATGCTAAGGCTACCAATCTATGAACATATCGATCTTTACGTTCATTATTATAATGTAACGCAACTGTATAATAACGTTTTTTATTATTATATTTTAAAATTCTATTAGTACGCATATTACGTACTAATCCGGTATTCGACACTTCATAAACCGGACATTCCTCAATAATTCGCCATTCAAGCTTGGTTGCTGATTGTCCATTTTCACTTTGTTTCAAGTTCTATCACTCCAATTTAGTATTTTAGGATTTTCCAGCAATTCACAGAATTTTACTTGGACTACACTACTTATCCAAATAAAGTACGATGTCATCCTTATAGACACCAGCCTTGAGATCGTCAGCTAGAGCCTGGAAGTAGACATTGGCTACCTCTTTGATGCCGTACTTTTCAAAAATATTAACATTAGCAGCCATGTACTTATGACCTCCTAATTAACATTGTCATCAAAAGTAATTGAACGCATCCAATGTTTCAATTGCTTTTTGTCAATTTTGGCACCAGCCATTGCTGCCCTACTATTAATATCGTATTGATCTCTCCATCCCATACGTTTAAGCTGATCTTGAAACGCATAATAAGTAATATCATAAATGTTTGCCATATTAAGCCCACAATTATTGACCGTGATACTACCCAATAAATCTGAAAATTTCAAGTCACTTTTTTCTTGTGCGGCTTTCTTCGCTTTCGCGCGACGAAGTTTCGCGCGATTCTCGCGCTGTTTCAATTTAAGAGCACGTACAGCAGGATTATCATCTTTATTAATAATAATTTCTTCACCGTCTTGTTCTATGAAATACATGCGCTTAATGATGCGCACGAAATCATAAAACTTCTCTTCGGTAAGAAGGTGTTTTTCTTCAAGAGGACCAACAATAATTTGTGCTGGCGACAAGGAAAAAGAAACATTTTCTTTCGTAAAGAATAATAAGGCTTCTTTTAATAAATTATTCATGTCTGGTTCCATATGAACCATTACAAGTAAATATTGAAAATCCGTTAACTCTTCTAACAATTTATTTAATTCCGCATCGCCATCTTTTTTTAAAGGTGGCTTTTCTGCCATAATGATATTTAAATACTGTTGAAATTTACTATAACCAATATCAACTATATCACCAATAGACCGACAATAAACTGCGCAAATATCATCTAAAAAAATCGGTGTTCCTTTTTGAAATTTAAGAATTTCATCATCAGTAATATTAATTGAACTCATTAATCTGATATTGTAGAGTATAACCACCAATAGCAGGAGTCAATACAAGAGGTTCAGACCTAACAAATTGTAAAGTTCCAATTCCTTTTAGACGCCCATAATTAAAGGTTTTATCTACTTCCTCCATAATAAGATAAGGCCGCAATGATTGCGCGTCCAGCAGCCACTCATCATAAGGGCAAGCAATATCAAATCGTAAATTGGTTAATTTAAATTCCGGATTAAAACTATTAACAGTAAAACCAGTAAAAATAGCTGTAATATATGACATCTTTTCAGTAGAATCATCATAAATTTTAGGTACAATCAATACTTGTCGGTGCATCAATTCCAAACCATTGACATCTGGTAAATTAACATCAAATGGATTGCGTACTTGATATTTTAATAAACGACAAATACGTTGATTTTGAATTAACTTTTTTGCAATAAGAAAAGTATTATCACCCATTACGGAAAAACGGCGCTGGGTCGGTTCAGAAACAGTTGTACTCACTATAATCACCTTCTTACCATAATGGAATAATAGCAATAGTTTTATAATAAGCTTGACCTTGATAAGTAGCTTTTAATGTTAAAGGCATATTATCAGGAGTAAGTTTATTATCATCATTTGCCCGTACTATGCACTCAAATGGTTTATCTTTATTGATAATAATTGTCGCGCGTTCATCGCACCATAATTTAGCAGTCTCTGGTGTTAATTTTAAGGAAAGCATATTTATCAACGCTGTTGTATCAAAACTAAATTCCACAGTATCAGTTAAATCATGTAATCCTACTAAGGTATAAGTAGCAGAATAAGTAAGATTAATTTTATCAGGCCCATCAATATAAGCATCAAATGCTTGCTCTGCCGCCGCAACAACTTGAATAGTTAATTCAGGCATATTATCTAAATTAGGATAATTAACAAATTGTGCTTTTAAATTAACCGTGCCTGCGGCTAAACCTACTAATTTACGCACATGCGTAATCGGGTCAACTTGATAGGCCGCAACCGTTTCGTCATCAGATACAAATACTATTGGCTCTTTGGTTATATCCATAGGAATACCATTTTTCATAAAAGTAAAAATAGGTTCAATAACACTTCCAATAGTAAACACTTGTATCTCTTGCGGTGCGTCAATAGTATAACGAGCAATATTATTGGTATCGGCAAGATTTTCTGGCACGTTATCATACAAAGAATTTATCTTACCTTCGGTAAGAGATAAATACATAGTACCAGGCACACTGGTATGATCATATTCAATTAATGACCAGGATTCTTCTTCAATAATGAAGTTAGTGGAACGTTGAATTGGATAAGCGGGTAAAATAATTTCAGCATACTTGTTGGGTTGAGGTGAAATCAAGTTATGCCACGTTCTATAATTCCCTTTAATTTTAGAATCAACCGAACTAACTACATAACTCCAAGATTCTTGTACATGTCCTAAATCGTCAACCCAACGTAACATATAATTACAACGAATTATCCAAAAAGTACGATAAGTTCCATTGACTTTTTTTTCTTCTTGAATAACAATCCAATGTTCTATGGTTTTATCATCTTGAATCCATTCAATAATATCACCAATACGAACATCAGTATTATTACTAATATGTAAAAGCATTATTTTTTCGTATTCTTTATCTTTATGACGAATAATAATGCCATCAAAATACAATCCCCGTTCCGCATGTAATTGCCGCACGGTATGTGGAGATTCCGCAAGCCATTTATCATATGAACGTATCCCAGCATTACGAATACGTTCAGCAGTAGTATGACCTAAATGGTTAATGCGAGACTGATACACATCAAGATAATTCATGAGGATACTCTAAATTGCCAACCAAATTCATACATTCAAAAATTGTGCGACGAAAGGCATCATAAGACAAGTAGCGCAATGACATTAATTTACCTAACACCGCCCAATAATTAATTGAATTTGGCCCAATACCCATCAATTCAATAATAATTGAATCTAAAAATTTCTCCCATTCACCATTTTTTTCTTTTTCGCAAAGCAACCCATATAATCTACTTTTTAATTTACTTTTATACCCATTAAACGTTTCATCGGCCAACATTTTTCTTTCCTGCCAAACGTTTAAATAAATATGCTGGTTGCTTTTCGCGTGAGCGGTCATAAATACCTTCGGCTTTATGGATTTCTAAGTTAACCGCGGCTTCAAGTTTATTTAATTTGTCGAGATGATTTGCTTGGGAAAAATCTTTGTCAGCATACAATTGTCTAATATTTTCCCAACTCGCAATACAACGCTTTACCCATTCATGCTTCATGTAAAGCGCTAATAATTGTATTTCATCATCGCTTAAATCATCGACAAATTGATACATTTTTAATTCATGCGGATTATCATCAGTATTTGGACTCTCTACTTCTTCCAACTCTAAACTAACACGAGGATATTTAAATCTAAATATCCCCATGCGAAGTAATTCTTGCCAATCTCGCTCTACAATTGCCAATTCTTCTTCTAATGTCCATTCGTCGGCAGTAATTCGAGCCAAAAAAGCATCATAAATTTTTACTAATGGCGTACTCATTTAGCATCAGCTTGATTCTGAATACTAATAGCATTAATAATATCAATACCACAGTATTGCTTAATAAGAGCGACAAAAGCATTATCAGTTACCTTCTTTTCAACCGCCAGTTGTACAATGCTATCCTTTTCTGCGGTTGCCGCCGTAGGAATAAACTTTGCAAAACCAGTATAATCCTTAGTATCAAACATCTTTGCAATATCAACCGCAGAGAAAACGTTATCTTCCGTTTCAATAGGCATATTATCCACCTTACCCGTAATCTGAATAAAATGCTTATCGATTAACTTAGTTGCGCCAGCTTCCGCCATAAATTCATCATACTGTGCGCGAGTAAGTGGAATTTCCCGTCCTGGCTTTAAAATACGACGATAATTAATCATAGGTAAAATAATTGTTACTGTGGCAGAACTAATGTTCTTCATCTTAATTTGATCCATAATATTTAATTCCTCCTTTAACTCCAAAAAAGAAAAGTGGGGCGGGTGAGAATCTCACCCACCCCATATATATTAACCGTTAATTAGGTCAGTATTATAATCTTCCCAGCCGCCAGCATCGATGCCGCTGTTGTAGTAAATGCCCCAATAATTAGGAGTAGTCACAACACCAACACCAACCTTGGTGTAAGCTTGTAGCTGAATGCTATTGTCGCCTTCATGCTCCCACTCACGGAAATAAGAATTGCCTTCGAGAACCATCTTAACAATCTTCTCGCGGCCCGCGGGCATAACATAAGCGAAAGAGGGGTTCATAACGAGCTTGGTGTTAGTCTCATCAGTAAAGGATTGAGGCATAACAACAACAGGCACGCCATGGAACTTGCCGATATAACCCTGATTACGGACATCCATAACATCCTGATCAGAAATCTTAACAGCAGTAGAATAAGTAATGGCATTAACCATTTCAGCAGCAAACTCAGGAGAGCAGTAAATTACTGGGTCACCATAAGCCGCAACTGTATTACAAAGTTGCTGCATAGCAGTAGGATCGAAAGCAGTAGCTACAACCTTGTTACGAGCAGGACGGCCCGCCATATTCCAAGATTGAAGTAGCGCACCCTGAATCATTTCAAAGATGCGGTCCTGCATACCAGCATTGATAACTTCGTAAATATCTACCATGCTATCAATACCATCGAGATACCGTTCAAAATCAACATAACCAGAACCGCCAATGGCTACTGGATAAATGTCAAAAGAATCGCGGTCTAGACGGAAGCTTTCATAATTACCAGACTCGGTAGCGCGAGTAACGAACTGCTTACCGCGTTGCTTACCGCGAGTTACACGGAAAGCAGGACGAGCACCCTGACGTACACGTACAACCTCAGCGAACTGATTAACTGCGGTAGAAACTGCACGAGGAAGAACCTCGTCTAGGGTAGTAGAAAGTAGCTCAAAAATATCATACTTATTGCGCTCAAACTTATAGCGATTAAATTCGCCCTTATCATCACACACTAGCTTAGCAATTTCATCACGAAGAGCAGCTTCGTAATCATAATTCTCAGTAGAGAACTCAGCAGGAACAGGACGGCCAAATACACCGTTCATTAGAATTTGTAGAGTATTCATAAAACTTCGCACCTCCTATTACCCAAAATTATACGCGAAGCATTTCGTACTTAACGCCCTTTTCGCCGTTAGGTACGGTATAGAACTTGGTTACAATAGCATACGCACCAGTAGCGGGCGCAGTCTTGGTTAGCTGTGGAACAGGACTATTTGCAACAGCCTTGACATATAGCTTGGTAGTGTCAATTGCTTCCAGAGCAGCATAAAGAGCCTCTTCAGTAGCGAAATCAGTAGTATCATATTGTAGGCAATTTGTAGTAACAGTATCGCCAACGCCTAGAATACCAACACGAGGATAATCGCCAGCAATCTTGCGGCCAAAATTCTTTAAGCCAATAGCATAGTCATCATATTCCTTTTCTGCGGTATAAACAATACCAACAGGAGTTTCAGTAGCGGCAGCAAGAGGCTTAATGACGCCATTGCCCTTGTTAGCGCTAACCCACATACCATTCTCGCAAGGAGCGGCAGCAGTAAAATCTTCACTTAGTGGGGTTTGAGAAATTACCATCCCAGTCTTGGGAAAGGCAACTTGATTTAACTCAAGAGAAGCATACTTCTCACGAGGGAACCTTGTTAGTGCCATAATCTTTTCCTCCTATATAATTAACCCTTTCGATAATTCTTCATTAGTTTTGCGAAAGGCGTTTCAGTTTCAGTGTTGATGGTTGGAACAACGTTCGCAACCTTGTTAAAATTGAGATGCGCAAACTGAATGGCCAGCTTGCTCTCTAACTCTTCATAAGTCAAGTCATTGACAGAAGCGCGCATTGCTTCAATTTCTTCGGCAGGAAGCGCAGAACTATAAGAATTGATTAGTTCATTGCGGCGCGCCACTTCAAATTCATTCACTCGAGTTTGCGCAGCTTCGAGAGAAGTTTGAAGTTGTGTATTCTGCGCGCGGACGCTTTCAAGTTCGGAAGCACTAGTTGCTTGAAATTGCTCTAATTCAGAAATGCGAGCCTGCGCAACTTCATAATTGTGCTGTAATTCATCATAAGCATGTTGAAGAGTTTCTAGCTGTGCAGCATAATCAACAGCAGGTTCAGATTCCTGTGCGTTTTCCGCAGCAGGTTCTTCCGCGACTGGCTCTTCTACTGCTGGTTGCTCTTCAAAAGAATCGACGACTGGCTCAGTCGCGGCCCCTTCTGCAACTTGAACGGTCTCTTCAAGAGGAGCTTCTTCCACAGCACTCATATTTTCGTTATCCATTGGAGCTTCTCCTCCTATATTATAATTAACTACGGTATTTTTTAATTCTTGTACCATAGCAGTAAATTGATTATAATTTTCAGCAAACTGAGCATTTGAGAAAAATGCGGACACGGAGAAACAAGGCTCATGTTCACCAATAACGCAAAAACCTAACATTTCGCCCTGCGTATAAACGTAATATTCAATTCCATCAAAAGATGCCCAATCACCTTGAATAGTACGTACATCCAATTCCATGCTTTGATTTTTCCCTAATATATCATTCGCTTCTTCATAATAGTCAGTAAAAAGTACTACGGAAAAAACCGCGTAATCGCGAGTCTTGCCATCCGTATCCTGCATAGGTTCCCATCCAAGAAAACTTTCAACATAACCATAGGCGCGAGCCAATGTAGGACCAGTATGACTGGACCATGTTTTATTTTCTTTGTCATAAAAACCAACAACAGGCACATTCCCGCGAGTAGCACTTTCAATTAGATGGTCAGCAAATTCATCAGTAATATAAGAGCCATTACGATTAGTATATTTCGTAAAAGCACCTACTCTAATGCGCCATCCAGAAGTAGTAGCATCTACTGTTTGCTGAATAGGAGAATAATCAATTATTTGGCAATCAAAATACATTGGAATTTGTTTCATAATTTTTCTCCTTATCCCGCAGCTTCTATATTTGCTTGCGTTTTATCTGATTTTTGTTCATCTGGTAATTCTGGCCGACCACCTGTCCCTTGGGCAGTAATAGAAGTAGTGGTTGAACCACTTGCTTCTTCGCCTGCGATAGCGGTTCCAGAAGTAGTATAAGAAGATTGTAGCGGTACCATCTTCGCCGACATTTGTAAATAATCATTTTCAAAACTCATCAGGCTAAGTTGGTCGCGCTGCTTAATTCCTAATGCTACACCAGCGAACATTTTAGAATAACCATATTGCGCGCCACGGAAATAAGCAGATTGAATATCTGTCCGATTAAATACGGTAGTGGGTAAAATTTCAAAATCAAACTGTAAACCGTTGCGGGCAAACCGATTATTCAAATGATAACGAATCCAAGTTTCATATTGATTTAAATATGAAATCATTAATGATTCATCTTTTTTTATTGAGTAAGCTAATGAGGCACTGTTTGTTGCATTAAATAACATTGATGAACGTCCTAGTGCATCATAAGCGTTATCTTTATATTTAGCGATTCTATCACTAGACTGTGTTGCCGCAGAAGTTTCCTGTAAATTCTCTAAATCAGTGTCGCCAAAAGTTGTAAGAACATCAACTGTGTCAATATCTTGTAACATATCAGCCACAGATTCATGAATGTCCGCAACTTCTTCCAATTGAAAAACTAATTCTCCATCTTTGTCAATTGGCATACGTTGAATAAGTAGTTTGCGCAACTCATTTTCATCACGCTTTTCTTCACGCTTTAAAGCATCATCTAATGCTTTTAATGAAGGAATACTACCTACCAATAATGGCGTCGGGTCATCAATAAAAGTAAAACATACGCCCCCTTCAAGCGCAGGAATGATTACCCAGGGGTCCGCCAAACGGTGGGCACGCCATAATGTCCAAGCTTTTTGAATAGTAGGTGGAAAAGTAGAAATAAGTTGTTTACGTAATTCTTCATCTGTAATGTGTTCAAAATAATTCAAATTAAATTCAAGCACATTAAGATTATTGAAATCTTTAAAACGTGTGCGACAATAGTCTAATGGTAATTCTTGAACTACTACATCTATACCATCTGTTCTTAAAATACCATAATATATACCCCTCTTAATCCATTGCTTAGTAATATGAGTAAATGTGTTTGGTACATCTAATTTTTCAATAAATGCGCACGCATCCTCAAAAGTTTTTAATACGGTTTTATCCGCAATCTTATCAGATTTAATAAGTGGAATTACTACGGTATCATAAAGAGGTAAAGAAGCAAGGTAATCAATGTTATTTCTATATTCGCCGCAAATGCGATAGAAATAATCGGATAACATTCGTAGTTCAGAAATGTCACCACTTCGGATAATTGAATTGATTTGCTCAATAGTAAGATTCTCGGGAACCGCTTCACCCATACGATAACCACGTTCATATGAACGTTCATCTATTGGGGTGTAAGCGGTTCGCCGATTTAGCCGAAGCTTTCTACGAAATTGAGTAAAATCACGAGTAGTATCACCCATTGCTTTTACCCCCGATGTTTAGCAGTATAAAAAGCATATTGTTTAAAGTTCTTTTTATTGCGTTTTCGTGCTGCTTTGTCTTCGTAATATTTAATTCTATAAAGGCAGTACTCTAACGAAGATACGCGGTCTTTCTCAATTGAGCGTGAAATACGCTCTATTGCAAATTGATTTTGAGAACCAGTAGGTTTTAACCTCAAATTATTTAATTCATCCATGAGACGGGAAGTCATTTCATAAGGCAAGAGAAATACTCTGCGGTCAAACAAAGACATTTTTCGACCTTGTGAAGTGGATAGCAGCTTATCTCGCACGATACTTTCATGTGCAAGGAAATTAACAGTGCCATTGTTAATTTGTGAAAAGAGATTAGCATGGATGGCATCATTATTTGAGGCGCCTGCTTTTATATCATATATTATTGCATTTAATTCTGGCATCGGCTCATCAACCGGATTTTTCTTATCAGGAGGGAGGTGATGTTCATTGT